>JYMV01029646.1_pt1 | contig 20801 bp, 19 predicted proteins | sample 338911 | NCBI WGS metagenome assembly JYMV01 (sample SAMN03354496, study PRJNA234377) | hydrothermal vent metagenome | biome: Deep sea; feature: Hydrothermal plumes at the Eastern Lau Spreading Center, Western Pacific Ocean; material: Seawater | place: Tonga | collected 2009 | depth 2000 m m
GATCAGCACAAATATCTTTCAGGCCCACCGGTGCATTGTCCTTAACTGCAATGCCAGATGCTGCAATTCTACTATCTGGTTAGTTTTCACGAAGCATTCGCGCGCGTATCGAAGAACATTGGGCGGTACGAAAAACTCTTGCCGGTCCTGTTTTGCGCTTTTTTCAAGAGACTTCGTTCAGAATTTCACGAAGCACTGCCTCCAAAAATATTCGGTACCTGCACTCAGGGAGAATGTTGACGGTACTGCGAAACCTATCGACATCTATATACCCGAACCGGAGCGCAACTTCTTCAGGGAACGCGACACCAATAGACTGACGGTTTTGGATAATCTCAATATAGGCCCCTGCAGCGAACAGTGATTCCGCAGTGCCCGCATCAAACCAGACCGAGCCTCGGCCTATTTCCTCATAATACAAACGCTGCTCTTCCATAAAACAGCGATTTAAATCAGTTATCTCAAGTTCTCCCCGAGTCGAAGGTTGCAATTCGTGTGTCATCGCAACTGCTTCGGCACAGTAAAAATAAAGCCCAGTCACTGCTCGATTTGAGCTTGGGTTAGTTGGTTTCTCAACAAGTCCCACTGCCCGGCCTTCTGAGTTGACCGTAAGCACACCGTAATCCTCGGGAGTCGCTACATTATAAGTAAGAATGCCGGCTCCGTGTTTGGCGTGGGCCGCCGCCCGCAAAAGAGTCTCCAGCATTCCGTGACCATAGAAGATGTTGTCACCGAGAATCAGGGCGAACGGCTCACCGGCAATAAACTGCTCTCCTATAAGGAGCGCTTCAGCAATGCCATTCGCGCCATCCTGCGTCGCATACTCGATTCGGAGCCCCCACTGGGATCCGTCCCCACAGAGCCGCTTTAAATTAGAGATGCCGTCCTCACTGCTGATAATCAAAATATCGCGGATACCCACCATCATGAGGGTCGTAAGCGGATAATAGATCATGGGCTTGTCATAGACAGGCAGCAGATGCTTATTGATAGCACGCGTCATCGGGGCTAGCCGCGACCCAGCACCACCCGCCAGAATTATTCCGCGCCGGCACGGTGTATCGGGCAAAGGATAGACATCAAAGGGCAAGCTTACATTCCTCCAAATTTCATATTGGCGCACCAACGTTCTAGCGAGAATATCGCACCGCCTGCGCTGCGCAATCTTTTCGTGCAATCGTTCCAGACGATACGGTGTCTGCGACAATCCCGGTTGCTAAAAAAGAAACCTAGATTGCCGATGCATTGCGACTTGATAAGACAACTATTACTAAGGATTTGGTATTGGACGCTACACTAGCAGGCTGCATTCTCTGAACCTAACTTCGTCTACGGATTTGCCCTCTAACATTAACCTGCAGCACGTGCCACACGTATTCCCGACTATAGGTTTTCGACTTATGACTTCCGCAAGCCCGGCATCAATTGGTAGCTGCGGGCAGCAGTGTTTAATAGCTGAGAAGCGGTAATATGTAGTTTATCTTTTCTCCCTTACAGGGCAGATTTGTTCATCCGTTTTCACTGTGACAGACGAAGCCCGTATTATTAAATTTCCCTTGTCAGCATATATCTCGTCAGCAGGTATCAATGTGATGACGGATTGCGCGCCCTTTGTAACAAAGCTTACTGCACCTTCCTCAGTTTGGTTTGAATTGTGTTTCACTAATCCCCAATAAGTTTTTTGTAGATCAGATTTTGTTAAAACCGTCAAAGCATGTTGATTCGCACGCTCTAACAAATGGGATTGCAAGCAATTCGGACTCAAATATATAAAGTTAAGCCGAATGTTACCATTTTCAGAAAAATGGTCGATTAGCGGCGGGATCAACCGCGCATTGCTCGTATATAGTTTAGTGTCGGTATTTTGCAGTACCGGGGACATGACAGAGTGTAATCCCGCAGGGGTTAACCACACCCTAGGAACAAGCAAAAATTTTCCTCCCTGAAATACGATAAAGACAAGACAAAGAGCGAAACCGCTACTCGCTAACGTCCATTTTAGCCTCCTATTTGGCACCCAAAGATGGGGTTCCGGCCAAACTAATACGACGATCAAACTGGCTAAAAAGGATGAAAAAGCAAGATATGGCAGAAAGGGTGGCAGCAACAGAAAAACAATCCATTGGACAAAAACTATCGGCCAACACAACCACAAGCCTGCATGATCCCAAAGATGTGCGCCTCTGTAAAAAACTAGTGTCGTTGATATGACCATGATTAACAGGAATCCGAACGCCGGATATCCACTGAACAGACCGTATGCAATGCCCGCGTCGTTGTCCCAAAACCAAAGGTTTTTCCAGACAACAGCCGGAGCCGTCCACGCGTCGGTGGACAAGATGCTAGCGCGCCCCAAAGTTTGTTGCTGAAAGTCAGTTAAATTAATAACGTAATAAATGCCAATCACCGCAAAAGGAAGGGCAAATGCAGTCGTGGTAATTACCCATTGACCTAGGTTATTTAACCGGAACTGTTGAAAGTTTCGAATTAGACCAACGCCAAATACAACTACGGCGAGAAGTGTAAAATTGGGGTGGACCGTCCCACATAATGCCAAAAGAAATGCAGGAAATGCTCCGTATGTGGCATTCTTTCCGCGTAGCGACAGAAAACAAAGAAATAATACTGCGCCAAGAACTTCTGGACGAACGGTAGCAGCGGATTGAACAAAATATGTCAGTGAGAGGAAAATTAAGAGCAACAGCAAGCGGATACCGTGATCGTCAGGAAATAACCGTCTCAGCATTAGGGTACTGCACACAGGCAGTAGAAGGACAAACAAGAACTGATAAAACCGAAAACCGAAAGGCCCAAAATTAAAATCAAGGATCATCGTCAACTTTAAAAGAAGACCATAAAAATACGTGAATGCGGTTGGAAGAAAGAATGCAGGAGCAAAATTATCGCCGATCCAGAAACCTGGATTTCCAGTAAGCGCGGTCCCCAAAGACGCGATAACGTAGTACCCGTCGTCGGTAGATGGGGCAAGGATGAAAAACCCTAACAAAAATGTTAAATACCACGCCCCGTACCCGGCAACGATGAACATCTTTGAGTTCACTCTCGTGCCGCCTAGCTTAGGCTAAATGCGGAGTGCTCGGACTCGTTGGATGTCTTATGCTGCCATTGACTTAGAAACGGCAAAAGCTCTGTAAATTCCTTGAAGGTGATGTCTGCTGCCGTCAGACCCTTCCCCGGCGAAACACCAGGGTGAATTTTCTGAAAAGTTAGAGCATTCATGTGTTGGCGTGCACCAACAATATCAGTATCAGGATTATCTCCAATCATCCAAACCGTTTCTTTATCGCTGACCTGGAGTTTCTCGCAGGCACACTTGAACGGTTCGGGGTTGGGCTTGTCGCGCCCGGCTTCCTCCGACGTAATTACATAATCAAAGCTGTGATCAAGGTTGAAATAAATAAGCTTGCGAAACTGAATTTGCGCTGTCAAATCGGTGACCAAGCAGGTTGTTATTTTTGCGGAACGTAGGCTGTCAAGAAAATCGCGCGTTCCAGGGAAGAGCTGCGCGTTCAATAAAAATGTGCGCCAGTAAATTTGCTCTAGAGTCACACAAGTCGCTATCTGACTCTTATAACCTAATAGCTCCAGGGTATTTTGGAAATATAGCAAGCGGTTGTGGGAGCTGGCTACAGGACCGAGACGCTCTTTTATTGCCGCACGTCCCTTTTTAAGAGCATTTCGGAACTCGGGTGGTGGGATGCCGAAATCGGCCAACACACGTTTTTCTACGGCAGCTGAAGCTTGTGCATGTGGAAATTCGTAGGCAAACAAAGTGTTATCAGCATCAAGCAAGACCGCCGAAGGCTTTTGGCTAAGTTTCTCGCGGGTTGTTTCCGAGGCATTCATGATATGACTATTGTCTACGGCGATGACCGACGCTATATGCAAATTCTACCAAAATGACCAATTGCATAATACCGAGTGTACCACCTTGCCAGGTTGGTGTGGGTGGCAACAGTTGATCCAAATGTGGAACAAGGTGGCTTGCAATCGCTGTAATGTCATCAGGTGTGATACCACGGTCCCAATATGTTATAGTAATGGACTCGTTGTCTGCAGGCGCTCCTATGTCAACGTCAGCGTTACACAAACTGACTACCGTTTTAGCAAGATCGATATGGTGCAGTGCGTTACGGACCTTTACTGAAAGTTTAAGTGGTGGGGTGTTGGTATAGTTTAGCACTTGTTGGAGGGTTTCTAGTTCCATAGAGAAAACTATGTCTGCCCGATGGAGCTGTGGCCGGACGTGTTTTGCGCTATCCCCCGTTCGTTGATCGATCTGAGCAGTAACAACATCTGAATCGTATCCACGTTCAGTAGTATCGCGGTGAACCTTAAAGATCCTTCGAAGGTCCTCGTCAGTGTCGAGAAAAACCTTAATATCGATAGCATCGCACAAACTCTGTGAATATAACGCATGAAGACCGCTGATGATGATAACTTCATTGCTGCGAATTATGCGTCGCGGTGTGAAGCGTCCGGTTTCATGATTGTACTGCCTTGCCATAACTGAGCGTCCAGCGATTAAGTTTGTGCAATCACGCACAAAAGCTGTCAGATCATTAGCGCGCGGATCTAGATGAGTGAAACGCTCCCACATCTGTGCTCCCCGTTCATACAAATGATAATCATCGCCCGACACGCCAACGACGGACTGTTCCCCAAATAAACCCGCCAAGGTGCGTGCGAGTGTATCTTTTCCACTGGCGGAATCTCCTGCAATGGCGATTCCAAGAGGCCGCCGTGACAAATGGAAAAAGTCATTATCGGCAATAGCGCGATGCAACATCGATAAACTTAGTACGATGCCAACCGCCACTAGTGATGTGAATATGAGCGATTGGAAGAGAGGCGTAATTACAACGGCAAATGATTCAATAAGAGGCGATGAAAGGTCGAGGCCGAAGAATGGAATATCTGCTCCAGGAGAAATCATGACGTTGTAGATTACGAAAAGCGCAGCAAATCCCAGCGTCAAGATATGAGCTGTAGGAGAGTCGGCATCTTCTTGGAACGCGACAATGGAGGGGATGGTCCAGAGATACCAGCCGGGTGGGGCCGCGGTAAGTAGAAGGACGATAAAAAAAGATGCACCGACGACGGCATATAGCAAACGAAGATTCATCCTCCCCAACCGTAGCATCCCATACAGGAAGACAAGGTATAGTGTTGGAGCAAGGAAGATTTCGGCGTTAGCACTCACCGCAATCGATGTTTCGTAAACCATTGTTAACACTGGACGATCCAGCACCATTTGCTGCACAGCTGGTAATAGCAAAAACGGTATCTGAATAATTAAAACAACTGAGATCAGGCCAAGCAGGAAAAGAAAAAGAGCGGCCGGGTACCGGCGCCGATTGTTCCACAAAAATAGTCCAAGGAAGGGAGCAGCAATTACCATACTCAGCTTAGCGGCGATAGCCAGTCCCATACTTGCCCCTGAGGCAATGACTCTGTGCTCGCGCAACAAAAAAAGTGCCGATGTCAATAGCAGCACTGGCACAATATCAGTTTGGCCGTGCCAATAAGTGATGTAAAAAACGATGGGAGATAGCCAATAAAATATAACGATACGGCGGGTGGAACTATCTATTAGCCGGCAAAGAGATACTAATAAGAGAAAATCCGCTAATAGGAGGCTTAGCCGAAATCCTAACGCAGAAAACCAAGTCGAGTTAACAAAAGTGTCAATGATAATACCCAGCATTACCGTTGGTACATGTACAAGATACATTACTGGGCCATATGGAAAGGCATCACTATTCCCACCCACCGACAAAAAAGTTTTCCAAGGATCAAATGACGGTTCCAGCAGCGTGGTGCTCACGAATGGCACAAACCAATGTGTATGTGTCCACGGCACAATGAGTAGTATCGCAACTAAGCGGCCTGTAAGACCAAATAGAAAGATACGGTCGCGCAGTAGACCGTTGGCAATCTCAGTAAAGCTTTTCTCAGACCGCATGGTTAGTTCCCCAAAGGTCTGGTCGTTTAGTGCAGACCGCCTCGGCCTTTATTTTTTCGGACGTTAAAAAATCTTTTAGCTCAAATATTTCCTTGGGATCCGTGCGACCCTGCAGCTCTGGGGACACCAGACAAAGTTGAAAACCCGCTCGCTGCAGGATTTTCGCAGAAGCTCCCGTTAGCGGGAAACCCGAAAAGCAGTCAACCCAGACCCAGCTAATAAGACCTTTAAGCGATAGAGCTAACGTTATCGGCTCATATTCTGAAACACGAGCGGCGCATCGACCTTCACCGTTTTTAGCCGTCTTTATGAGAAAAGGGAAAGATTGGTCAAGAAAGAAAAAATCCTCAACACCATGCTCATCCATCATTCCGATCAATCGCTCTTCAAGACCTTCCTCCTTTATATTAAGTATTAGTAATTTGTGTTGATAGCCAGCGATCCACTTATCGAATCGCTCTCCGGCGACAAATGGGTCGTGATGAATAATTATGTCGTTACCGTAGGAGCGGATATCTACCTCAACTCCAAATTTTGTCGGTGTGGCTTCAAGCTCAGAGAGAGTGTTGCGACGGTGAAGAACAATTTGCATAATTAGTTTTCTCGGCCATTCCAACTTGCCTGACTTCGACGAAGTTTGAAACTAAAGGCAGTTGTCCGGCGGATGAAATTCATTTTGCTTTTCCAGTTGATGTTCCAATGTGATTGGCCGTGGGCGCGTTCTCTGAAATGAACTGGAAATCGTTTAATGTTAAGGTGTGCCCTTCGCGCCATGTAATACGCGAATAAATCTAGCGAGAAATCGCTGGGAGGGGATATCCATGATAGGAAGAAGTCACGATGGAACATCGTAGGTTGCGCGTTTATATCCCAGAATCTTTGTCCAAGTAACAATACCTCAAATGCTGCCATCCCAGCAGTAAAGGCAACGTCTCCTAACGGGCGACCATACCGCCTACCTTTGATAAAAAGTTGGTGTGGATTCTGGACTCCTTCGAAAAGTTCCAGTCCACGGATAGAATCAGCAGGATCTGTTTGCATATCAGCGTGGGTCCACGATAGATAAGTTGAAGTACACGTGCGAAGGCCTGCAAGTATGCCATTGCCATAGCCTTGGTTTAGTGGGACACGGACACTGCGCATATTTGGATGGGAGGGAAGCAGAGATGCGAGCACTTCGCTTGTTGAATCTGTAGAACCGTTGTCGACTAGAACCACCTCTATGTCTTTGACTAAGACTTTTGTCGCACACCGTTCGATCAACGAAGGTAGATTCTCCGACTCATTATAACAGGGGATGACCAAGGATAGGATTGCCATCAGATGTCTTCCGATATGCCGTTTTTGCGAAACACAATGTATTTCATCCCAAGGAAATTAAGTGTCGCTGATACACTGGTTGCCACAACAAAAGCGAAGAGTTGCCCCCTTTCCCCGGGAGGAACTGCTTCAAAAACGATTTGATTGACGCCAACATTGGTGAGGAGAGTGGATAAGTACAGGAGCAGGAATTTAAATAAAGCAGCATGCGAACGTTGCGACTGAAAAGTCCAAAATCGATTGACAAAGTAGGCGAAAATAGTGCCGGTCAAAAAACCGATCGTTTTTGCGAGGGGGACTGGCAGCCCGGTCTCGAGGCACAAACGATAGCTCGCCAAATCAACGAGCACCGTTAGAGATCCTACCACGAGGAAACGACGGATTTGGCGGTTAACCACCGTGCTAGTGCCCCTGTCCTTTGGGCCTCATGGGTTGTTGCCACGCGTAACGTTTATCCAGGGAGGTCAAGTGGCTTGGGTGCACGTGAGCATCGAGATGCAATCGATAGCGGTGCGCAGGCCATTTGTGGAAACAAGATTGCCAGTATTCAAATGTCTTCAAATCATTAGGCGTGCCCCAACCGAGGTAATGATTCACCTCCAACAAACAGCAATTCATGCCCAATGTGACAGAGTCATTAATGCACTCATCTACGTAAAACTCACCATTTATGCTACCTTTGCGCTCAATCATATGAGTTGCTGAGACTGAAAAATAGTGTGCGCGTTTAAATGTGAACGTCCCTAGAACGATTGGGTCAAGGGTAGGATCTGTAAGGGGTTCCTTGACGGATATACGCTGGATCCGACCATCATCTGTAGAATCAATCCAACCGAACATTTGTGGTTGCCTAGCTGCCTCAGGGTGACCACGAATGCCCCAGACGATAACATCAACTGTTTGGTCATCCATCAAGGACTGAAAGGCAGCAGCATCATAAATGATACCGTTGTCACAAGCCCCAATCGTCAGTGGTTTGTCGAGGTTGATTCCATCGAGAGCCCGCAAACACGTTTGGGCTTGCCCTTCCGTTAAGCTATCAAGAGTGACAATATCTATTCTGGGGTCACAGTTTTTTAAAGTTGTTACGATATTGGCGTGTTGCGGTTGATCAGCACGCAAGACGACACGCGTTCTTTCTGCTACCGGGAGATCTCGCAGGGCTTGCAAGAGCATCGGTTTGCCCGATACTTGGATGAGTGGTTTGGGTGCTGCGTATCCGTCAGCCAAAAAACGGGATCCTAGACCGGCGGCAGGAATTAAGAGTGTGCCGGATTGGGGGGGGTTATTTATCGGTTGGATTAAGGCATTGAATAATTCTGACCAGTGTTGGTAATCGGCGAGATCATCCGGCGTGCCCCACTGCATAAAGTGCGGCACTTCATAGACAGCAATATTGCGCTCTGCATCCAAGAGCGGTTTATAAGTGAGGCTTACGTAGTATTCACCATTGGTCGACAAATCTTTCTTTATGGCTGCTCGACAAGCTTCCAGCATCAATGCACCCGATATGAAGTAATACATTCCCGTTGATACGAACTCCGACATAGGGTCATTGGTAAAGGATTCTTTTTCACGATAGTCCGAGACAATCCGGCCCGTTTCCTGGACATAGCCATAGTTGGTGTTGCGTAACATGTGGGGATGAAAGCCGCGATAGCAGACAACTGCGCCATCACAGTTTGTCTCTCGTACAAATTTACGAAAATCGACATAGTCCCAGAAACACCCAAAATCGCAGTAGGTGACTATGGTTGGCATATCTAAGGCTATTGCGTTTGCAGCCTCCAAGACAGCGTGCACCGGGCCAAGCTTGTGCGGTTGAATCGATACCACTCGACTTGTCGGACAATAACGAGAGAGAAACTCCCGCATGCCGAACTTTCCATCGTCTAGATGTTCCTGATTGCAGATGAATAAAATATCAGTTTCGCCAGGGAACAGGTCGATGATGTGGGCAATTATGGGCTTACCATCAACTTCGATCAGAGGTTTAGGAACCTTGTATCCTGCTCTTCTAAACCGTTCTCCAAAGCCTGACATAGGAACAACGATTTGCAAGTCTTTACTACCTTTCGATTAAACGTTCGAAGCGGGATCCGTATTGAGGAACATTCGATATTTTTCCGCATCCCAATTGAGTAGTTCCTTCTCTTCCAATTGGGTCAGATACCTGATTTTTTGTGCACCTGAAACACGGCGAACAACATCTACTAGGCATTGGATCATCTCTTTTTCAACTCGCGAGATATTTTTGAGAGCAAGTATCCCGAATGGAGGAACAAGCAACAGTTTCGGAATTTCTTTGTGGGCTTCAAATTGCCTGGCGAGCATGGTTGGCGACATGACCGCGGCACTGGGTCCCAGAAATATTACATGATCAGGGTATAATGACCCTCCTGAGACTATCTTTAGATTGGTTTTGTCCGCCGCAAGAGAATGCCACTCGGCTTTGGGTGGCACATAATATGGTGTATCGGCGCATAAATTTTGCAACTGCTCAATATTGGCGTTGGGGACACGTCGTGGCTTGAGACGGAGTCGGTTAACAATCCGTTCCAAGAGTTGAGCAACCTGCTCTGGTTCCTCGCCGGTGACAACTAAACCATGATTGCCGAGTATGAGGGTCTGCACCGACTCTAATTTACGCTTTACTATTTCTTGTGCCAGAGGAAGTCCAGGCCTCCGATAGGGAATCCAGCCCCATTTTTCTCCAGTGAGAACTTTTGCAAGCGCCGTTTTGGCATTTCGTGTCACAGTCCATCCAATCGTGTTAACGCAATGCACGTGAACCACAATAGGATCTGTCATTATGGCATGAAGGCTTGTCTCGATAGATGGCCGCAAAGTGGATGAAGTGAGACTGCCAATCGTCTGCCCGTTGAGCGGGTCAGACACACCTTCCGAGAGTTTTTGGCGCACACTTTTATAATTGATGGGGATAAATATTTCCTCAGAGTTGGCTGCTATCAGGTTCTTCCCTGAAGCCTTAACCCATAAAACTTTGTCAAGTTTTATTGATGTGTTCCCACCTGGGCCTTGGACGAGTAATGAATCGGCTCCAATTTGGGCGGACAAACGCCGTAACGAAAGTAGCTTGGAATTCTTTTGGGGAAGCATTTTAGTTTTTCTGCGTAATCCCGTTTGCAAATGAGCAAGTGATCTTGTAGCCACTCCAATTTTGATTCGTGATAAGCCTGTTTCTGATGCGGAGAACCCAGTTGGGCTGCAGACCGTGATATGTCACTTTATAATTTAAACAAGGACATGACATTGATGCCGCTAAAATGAAATTAAAATGCAAATTTTGGCCTTTCCCGATTAGTTAACAGATATAAGTAAATAACTTAAAATACTCGTTTGCTAGATTGGCGTCGTATTATTGTTACATAATATGCATAACACTGTGACATCCAGAACCGCAATCGTGCCGTAAACTGTAGCCCACCAAGACAAGTTGCTACTGTTCCAGCTTTCAGCACGCTCCAATAAATGGAGAAATCGCATTAACTTGTTCCTGATTTTCTTAGAACGTATCGGCTGATTTACTGTCATATGTGTGGATTCGTAACTATAGCTGAGCCAGGCCGAATTTTCGGCGACTCACTTCTCAAGGAGTTCGAACGGGACCTCTACCATCGCGGGCCGGACTCTGGTGGCCGTTTGTCTGAATCAGGCGTCGCACTTGCGTTCCGGCGTCTGGCGATTCTTGATCCAGATAATAGAGCGGATCAGCCGATGACGGACCTGACGGGACGTTACACGATTGTTTTCAATGGTGAGATATATAATTTTCGTACGTTACGTAAAAGTTTACAAGCCCTTGGAGTCCGCTTCCGGACCACTGGTGACACAGAGGTAATACTTGCCGGCTACGCACATTGGGGTCGCGAGGTTTTTACGCGCTTGGAAGGCATGTTTGCGCTGGCGATCGTCGACCGTTATCAGAAAAAAATTATTGCTGCGCGTGATCCATTTGGAATCAAACCCCTCTACGTTATGCGGCGGGGTAAATTAACGACCATCTCCTCGGAGATGCGTCCCCTCGCACACATGAGCCCACTTGAGGTAGACCATGCCGCACTGAGTGAGCTTTTAGTTTTTCGTTTCGCGGCAGGGCGCCTTAGTAACCTTTCAGGAATAGAGAGTTTTCCTGGTGGCATGTGCTTATCAATTTGCCTTGAAAGCGGACACAGCAAAGAGTTTAGGTTTGATAATCCGCTTGATACTTTTGTTCCCGACAATCGCATAACCAAGGAAGACGCGCTGGCCTTATGCTCTGATGCCGTTACTAAATCTGTGCGCGACCATTTAGAGAGTGATGTAGGTTACACTTTACAGTTATCTGGTGGTGTAGATTCCAGTCTTGTCGGCGCGATTGCCGCCAAAGAAACAGAAGATAGTATTACCTCCTTTGGTGTGCATCTTCCCGGATCCAAACTAGATGAAGCACCTTATCGGCGCCAGGTTGTCAATCATATAGGGTTAAGGCATCACGAGATTTCTCTCAACGAGACAGAATTTGCTGACGCGCTTCCCCATGCAATACAACACATGGAAGGTCCAGTGCCGCACTACGGGTGCGTAATGTTGATGCTACTGTGTGAGAAGATTAGCAAGCATTCGAAGGTTGTTCTCACAGGCGAGGGTGCCGATGAAATGTTTGGGGGCTACAAGCGCTACGGGATCTGGCGGAATCTTTCCCGTAAAGGCAAAATAGCCGGGCTAATCCCGTCTTGGATGTGGCCGATACTTCAACGTTGGCGAGAAATAGAACGTTACAGCGGGCGTGATCCAGCCATTTTTGGTGCCGTTTATCATGACTTTTTAGCACTTAATGAACTTTTTCCTGACTTAGTACCTGCACCAGGTGAACGTGAGAGTGTCGCAGCAAACTTCAAAGACTTTCGTGAACGGATGTTCGCGGTTGATCAGTCGACCTACCTTCCTTCTTTGCTAATGCGCCAAGACAAAATGGCAATGGCTTCCTCGGTAGAGGCACGAGTTCCTTTCACCCATTTCCCGCTTGCTCGCATTGTAAACTCCGTCCCACTTTCTGTGCGTGCTCCCGGCGGAGAGACAAAGCCGTTGCTGAAGGAAATTGCAGAGGCTCTGCTTCCGAACCAAATAATTTACCGACGTAAGGTAGGGCTTACACTTCCTCTCGAAGCGTGGGTACAAAATACGAAAGGGTTTGGACGGTATATAGAATTGCTAACACAACCCGATTGCAAACTTGCGGCATACGCTGAGCCCCGACGCTTCCGTTCTGCTATTGAGGCCTTCCGAAAATGTCCGAAAACAAACCCGATTCCCATGCCGCATCTCATCAACCTTGAACTATGGTTACGCAGTATTCCTCTGGGGACGGGAAAAGACGCCGTTTCTTAGTGAGAATTCGACACGCGGCACGTTCAAAATCCAACGTCGTTCACGTCATGAACATGAATTGACAAAGCGAGTGTGCGCTTTTAAGTTCACACTGTGAACATAAAGATTGGCCAAAGTATGGAAAGTACCCCAAAATCGGGCGAAAACCTTCGTTTTGCTTATACGGATCCAACCCTAAAAATCATCGATGCTATTGATAAGGACGGAGCAAAATCGCAACGGGTCATCGCAAAACGTGCTGAAATCGCGCTTGGTCTCGCAAATGCATATCTAAAGCGCTGCGCACGCAAAGGCTGGATAAAAGTTCGGCAAGCTCCGGCGCGCCGATACTTGTATTACATCACTCCTAAAGGATTTAAAGAGAAAGCCCGTTTGACGGCTGAATATTTGTCGACGTCCTTAAGCATGTTTCGGGTGGCTCGAGCCCAGTGCGATGACCTATTGGCACGTTGCATCGACCAAGGGTGCAGGCGGATCGCTTTGGCAGGTGCAGGGGACTTAGCGGAAATTGCCGCGTTGTCAGCGCTTAATGAAGAGATCGAACTAGTTGCTGTAATCGATCGAGCCTCCAATCAATCACGTTTAGCAGGTATTCGTATCGTCCGCAGTCTTGCTGAGGTAGGTCCGGTAGATGCGGTGCTCATCACCGATATAACTAACCCCCAGGAAACATTCGAGTTGTTGGTCCAAACTTTTCCAGAGGCTCAGTTGTACACCCCCCCAATGCTTCGGATTAATCCGAACCGCCGGACGGCCTTTTTGGAGGAGGGCAACGAATGAAACGCTGGTACGTTGTACATACCCGACCAAACGGCGAACTGCGTGCCGCTCTTAACCTGGAACGCCAAGGTTTCAAAACATATTTGGCACGATATATGAAAGAACGTCGACATGCACGAAAAGTGGAACAAATACTGCGGCCACTTTTCCCACGCTACGTGTTCGTTAGCTTGGATACGGATACTGCTCGCTGGCGTTCAATATTGGGGACATTTGGTGTCGATTATCTCGTCAGCAATGGCGATAAACCAACGCCGGTGCCTGAAGGCATTGTCGACGAAATCCGTGAGCATGAGAATGAACAAGGGTTTGTTGTGCTTTCTCCGAAGACGCTCAGACCTGGACAAAAGGTTCAGATTATTGAGGGGCCATTGGCAATGCAGACGGCCTTATTTCAGTGTGCAGCAGACAACAAACGGGCCGTCTTTTTGCTCCAAATGCTCGGACGGCAGGTGCGTGCAACTATGGCCTACACTTCGGTTGCCGCGGCGTAAAAATTTCGGCCTCAATACTGGGGCCGGACACTTCAAACGTGAAATCTGGTGGAATTAATTCACCCGAACTGCGGTAGCGTGGAAAACTGGGATTTATTTATTTGAGATCTAAGTGCGCGTACAGGTGATCACAAACACGATAAATGATGCGGCACAATGGTAGCAGCGGCCCTACGCCGACTGCGGCATGGCCCTCTCCGTCGGTTCACACCTATATGGCTGGCTTTGGGGAGAGTTTATCGGACTTTCATTTTACTTTTCCCAAGGGATGTGTTCTTCACGCATTATATTGGCCCTTACGGACCCTTTGCGCTGCATGCTTACTTCACATTCAGCAATTTTTCGGATTGGGGTAGCAACCATAATAACGGATTTGTCTCACTCGTAGAATCTTGTCGCGGGAAAAATTGTGTCCTAGATATCGGTGGACACATCGGGTTGGTTGCTCTGTCAATAAGTGGCGTAATATCTTCTAAAGGGCGAGTGTATTGCTTCGAACCTAGTGCCATTAATTACGCTTATCTCCTCAAACACATCGACGCTAATAAAGTCCAGAACATCAAGCCAATAGAACTTCTCGTCGGGAGTTCGGACGATGAAGTAATATTTTTTGAGCATGATCGCCCGGCTGGACAGAATTCGTTGGGAGGACCAGCCAACGACGGGCTAGAATATTTTCCTGTCCATAGAAAGCAAGTCGCATTAGACACCTTTTGCCGTGACTACCGCCTGTCCCCAGAAATTATCAAGATTGATGTTGAAGGGGCAGAAACCGATGTGATTAAAGGGGCACGGAATGTGCTAACGCGCCATCGGCCGAAGATCTTTCTTAGTGTTCACCCACGCAAGTTAGAGGATTTAGGAAGCTCCACGGAAGAATTAGTTACCCTTTTGAATGAGCTTGACTACGTGTGCCAAGAAATAGATGGATCTCCTATCGAACTTTTCCAACTCGCAGAGTATTTAGTCCTTCCGAAAGAAAGCTTGCCAGCTTGAAGCTGCGTAGCCTGTATATAACACTTCGTGATCGTGGGATTGGCGCATTGGTCAGCGCTAGCATCGGTGTATTGCGTGGTGCCTTTAGTCGGAATGTGATGGGTCAACGCTACATAAAGCGAAAAATTTACGACTACGTGATGTGGTTAGATCTTAAAGATCGCGGAATTTCCCGCAGTTTGCTGCTATTTGGAAATCGCGAACTGGACCATAAAATTATTCTCGAGAATGCGCTGCATCCAGGTATGTCGGTTTTGGATATTGGTGCGAATATCGGATACTACGCGTTGATGATGTTGCGTTTGATTGGGCCGCATGGGACGCTAATCGCTGTTGAACCATCCCCTACCAATGTCCGCTTACTAAAACGCAACTTATTATTGAATGGTCATTCGAACATCGAAGTACATCAAAAAGCTGTTTCGGAGACCGATGGAATTCGGGATTTTTTTCTGTCCGAAATGTCCAATCTCAATACTTTCCATGACACCGGAACCGCTAACATACACCTGTCCGGCACAACCATTAAGGTTGAGACGGAAACAGTGCAACAAATTGCAGCGGGACGGAAAATTGATCTTATTCGCATGGATGTCGAAGGCCATGAGATCGAAGTCATTAATGGATTGATCCCTGCAATCGAAAGCGAAGAAATGACACCAATGATCATTTTCGAGACTCATTTATCTAGGTATGACGTTGATCATGACATGGAAACACCGCTTCGACGATTGTTCTCGCTAAGCTACCACCTAGCCGTCGCCGGCTCTTCGTCTGAACGAGGCACCAAAATAATAGAGTCTCTTGGTTATCGTGGTAATGAACGTGCTCACAGCGACGGTGTGGTTCGGACAATATTCACAGATATTGCGGACGATGATGCCATAGAGTTGATTTGCAATCGGGGTGGCGTCCGTACTGCTATGTTGGCACCAAAGTCGTAACACTTGTCCAGCACCACATCTTTCCTGCCTTATTGTCGCCAATCGATCGATGCTGAAGACGTTGCAGCTTTGGCGGAAGCTGTGTCCTCTTCCTTTCTAACGACTGGTCCAAAAATCAAAGAGTTTGAAATGGCATTCGGAGCAGCTACTGGTGCATCGTTTGCCACGGCTTGTGCAACTGGAACTGCTGCACTGCACTTATCGGCTCAGGCCTTGTCATTGGGGCCTGGAGATGTCGTGATAGTGCCAAGTATAACCTTCGTTGCCACGGCAAACGCTGTGCGATTTACAGGGGCCGAGGTAAAGTTTGCTGACGTTGACGCAGTTACCGGTTTGATGAGCGTTGACCACGCCAGAGAGGCCTTGGAAGGCATAAATAACGGTAAACCTGCCGCAATATTCCCCGTTTATCTGAATGGCCAATGTGAAAACCCAATTACCTTGGCAAGCTTCGCACACAATCACGAGTTAAAGATCGTCGCTGATGCCTGCCATGCGCTTGGCACAAAATATCCTGAAGGCATTGTTGGCGATGGGAAATATGCTGATTGCACGTGTTTTTCATTTCATCCTTCAAAGATGATTACTTGTGGGGAAGGAGGCGCGGTAACAACGCAGGATAAGGCTGTACACGAGCGTCTGCAGCGGTTGCGAAACCATGGCATACAACGGTCCCCTGAAAAGTTTTTAAACAAAGCAATGGGATTTGATTTAGATGGTTCCCCTAACCCCTGGTACTACGAGCAAGATGAACTAGCTTATAATTACCGCATTACGGATTTCCAATGTGCCTTAGGCTTGAGCCAATTACGGAAACTGGAAGCCTTTGTAGCCCGACGCCAAGAGCTCGTCGCTCGTTACGACAGCCTTGTTTTCGGCCTGTCGCCGGTGGTTACCTCTTTAGGCCGCACGACAGACCTGTGTACAGGGTGGCATCTCTATGTTGTGCTTATCGACTTCGACGTACTTAAAATTGACCGTGCGACCCTCATGTCGCAGTTGGCTGCACGCAACATTGGAACCCAAGTCCATTACGTTCCGTTACATCAGCAACCTTATTACCAAAAGCGTTACGGAACGGCGAAGCTGGCCGGTGCAGAAACCTATTACAAACGATGCCTTTCCTTACCACTGTTTCCAGGCATGTTGAATCATGATGTTGACCGGGTGATGGAAACATTGCGAGACATTGTTGTTGCTGGCGCCGCCTAAAACACGCGGTCATATGCGCCTGCTGTACCCGACTGTAAATTATTGTAACCAAGTATAAGGAACTACGTTTTGCCGGAAGATGTCTTTGATCTCACAAATAAATCAATTTTGGTGACTGGAGGGAGTGGTTCCTTTGGAAGCGCGTTTATCGAACATCTTCTCCTACATACCGCAGCACGGCGAATCGTCGTTTATTCGCGGGATGAGCATAAGCAACATGATCTTGCCCAAACTTTGGAAAGCAAAGCGGATAGGCTCCGTTTTTTTATAGGTGACGTACGCGACGTGAACCGTCTGTCGGTTGCCATGCGTGGGGTCGATTACGTGATTCATGCGGCTGCCCTAAAACATGTGACAATCGCGGAGTACAATCCTATGGAATGTATTCATACCAATGTTATGGGAGCGGAGAATGTTGTTAATGCGGCACTTCAGAATCGCGTAAGACGCGTTATTTCTCTGTCGACGGATAAAGCCGCAAATCCCATTAATCTATACGGCGCGAGCAAGCTCGCTTCTGATAAAATCATGGTTTCATCCAATGGTTTGTCTGGCGATATAGGTACACGTTTTTCCGTAGTTCGCTATGGCAACGTTCTTGGATCACGCGGTAGCGTCATCCCATTTTTTCAGAAATTAATTGCAGACGGAGCAATCTCTCTGCCAGTTACTAATCCGGAAATGACACGGTTCTGGATTACCCTGCCGCAAGCGGTGAGTTTCGTCCTGTCGTGTTTCGGGATGATGAGCGGAGGCGAGATATTCGTGCCAAAACTTCCTAGCGCAAATATCCTCGATCTTACGAAAGCGCTCGCCCCGGATATTCGTACCGAAATCATAGGTGTTCGGCCTGGAGAGAAATTACATGAAGTATTGCTTACAAAAGACGATTCACGCCATTCGGTGGAGTTGGATGACCGGTATGTAGTCGAACCGGAATTCGTATTTTGGGAGAAAGGCCGGCAACCCACTGAGGGGGGGCACCCGGTAGTTAAGGATTTTCAATATGACAGCTTCAGTAATGTATGGCGCCTCAGCATAGAGGACTTGCGGTCTCTGCTCGATACTGTCGGAAGCTAACTGATCGTTGTTTTAAAGAAAAATGGAGGCTAGACCAATTACAAGAGTTACGGTGATTGGTCTTGGTTCAATCGGTAGCCGACATGCCCGGAATCTCTGTGGGATGGGGGTCTCGGTGACTGGTTTCGATCCAGATATCCAACGACGTGCAACAGCAACGGCTTCAGGGATTACCACCTTCCCGGACCGAGAATCGGCGCTAGCAGTTGCAGATGCCGCTATTATTGCCTCTCCAACGCCGTGTCACATCGATGATTTGGCAGCAGCAATCGAGGCAAATTGCCACGCACTTGTTGAAAAACCCCTGGGTCACCGTAGCGACCTTCTTCCGGCTTTGTTGGACGTTGCAGAAGATAAGAAGTTGATCGTTGCGGGTGCTCACAATTTGCGGTTTCGTGCGACCGTCGAGAAAGCTAAGAACATCATTAATGATGGTCAGCTGGGTGAACTGTTTTGGGCGCGCTTTTTAAGTGCTTCCTATTTGCCGGACTGGCGGACTGGGCAAAAGCATATAACAGGCTATGCGGCAAACCCAGTGTCCGGCGGAGTCATTTTTGACGCTATCCATGAACTTGATCTCGCACAGTATTTACTGGGGGACGGGGCTGTTGCAGCCGCGGCTGCAACAGCAACGGGGAGATTAGGTATACAATCTGATGATATAGCAGACATAGTCCTACAGCACGTTGATGGTGCACGATCAGCAATACATCTTGATTACCTTACCCGGCCACGAAGACGTCGGATCGAGATAATTGGCGCTAACGGAATATTAGAAGCCGATTTAAGGACGGGGTGGCTCCGGCTGGCCGATCGCGACGACCGAGAGATAGAATGCATAAAAACAACATTGGTACCTAACGAGGAATATATCAGATTGGTAACTGACTTCCTCTCCGCCGCTACAATGCACAGACCTCCAGCTTGTCCTGCAAGAGAGGCATTGGCGGTTCTAGCCCTTGCCTTGAATGCAAGAAGCCTGAGTGGATTGCCGACCTGGGAGACCAGCGGGCAACCTATAGACGTCCATTGAGCCGTCTGCACACGCTTAGTCGATTGGTTGTGTTTCGAGCCAATGGGGGCCCAGGTGTGGGCAATGGTCACATCATCCGCTGTTTAGCGCTTGCACAGGGTTTAAGTAGCCTTGGTTGGTCAACCATGCTCGCAGCATCCGAAGTAACGTTTTCGACTATGCCGCAGGCAAGCAAGTTCGATCGGATGATACACCTCGATGCCAATATGGACGAAGTTAAAAGACTGGCGGGCGTGATAGAAGGGAAGGCAGATTTATTGGTAATTGATGATTATGCGCAAGATATTCAATTTGAGGAATCCTGCCGAATATGGGCCCGTAAAATCTTAGTAATTGATGATTTGGCGAACCGGCATCATGACGCAGACTACATTGTGGATCCGGGCACTCAATCTGTTACCTCTTATGACTCACTTGTTCCACGGCATTGTCAGCGTTTGCTTGGACCAAAGTGGGCGTTGCTTCGACCAGAGTTCTCAGTGAGGAGGCAGACGGCTCTTGGACGGCGCCAACTCGACGCACCGGTACAACGCATTCTCATAGCAATTGGGGGGGGCAGACGGTCGCAACCTCACCCCATCGCTCATATCAGCAGCGACCGCGGCCACTGCAGGACTAAACGTGAGCTTGGATGTCATCCTTGGAGGTTACGCTAGTTCCCTGGCCGCAGTGCGTGAAATGCAGCAGCAGGAACCAGCATCTTTTGATCTGCATATTGACACGGATAAGGTTGCATCTTTGATGAGTAGCGCTGATGTCGCAATTGGGGCTTGCGGCGTGGGTAGCTGGGAACGCTGCGCGATGGGTTTGCCAACAATCGGAATTATTACGGCCGAGAATCAAAAACCATTAGCATCGGTGCTGTACGAGGCTGGCGCAATTGACTTGATTGGGGAATCGGCTGAAGCGACAGAGGCCGGGATTGAAGCAGCGATTACTTCCTTGTTAAACAATCCACACGTGAGGCAGACCATGAGTGCCGCTGCATCGGAGCTTTGCGATGGTGGAGGGATATATCGTCTCAGCGCAGTACTGGATGGAACCAAAATAAGACAGGATTTACATGACTGGTAAAGTTGTTCTGATAGTTGCGAGCCATCCCGACGATGAAGTACTTGGTGTTGGGGGTACAGCTTGTGCGCATGCGACTGCAGATGACACGGTAGAAGTGATCATCGTCGCAGAAGGTGCGACATCGCGGGATTCGGAAACCACCTCGAAGAAACTAAACCCGCTAGTAGGTGAATTAAAAGAAGCTGCGGTAAAAGCGGCGCAGACACTCGGGACAGCAAAACCACGTTTCTTGGGTCTTCCAGATCAACGCCTCGATACCTTGCCTTTCTCAGATATAGTGCGGTCCATTGAGACAGTTGTTGCTGAGGTGTCCCCTCAGATCGTTTATACACATCACGGAGGCGATCTGAATCTCGATCATCGAATCGTTCATGATGCTGTTATCACCGCATGTCGGCCTGTGCCTGATAGTTCAGTTAATCTGATCCGCTGTTTTGAAACAATATCGTCCACGGAGTGGAGCCATCCAAATATGCGCCCAAGTTTTGTGC
>JYMV01007516.1_pt1 | contig 20790 bp, 16 predicted proteins | sample 338911 | NCBI WGS metagenome assembly JYMV01 (sample SAMN03354496, study PRJNA234377) | hydrothermal vent metagenome | biome: Deep sea; feature: Hydrothermal plumes at the Eastern Lau Spreading Center, Western Pacific Ocean; material: Seawater | place: Tonga | collected 2009 | depth 2000 m m
ACTACCACTGCAGTATTACCTTCATCAAAAAATAATGCCAGAAAAATGAGCAAAATTGCCCATACTCCACTCACAATCATAGACCTTTTCAAACTGATATTTTTCTGCATCCAATCATGAATAGTGGATGATGCCAATGAATTGATAGATGAGCTTAAAGTGGACATTGCCGCCGAAAGTACACCTGCCAGGAGTATTCCCCTTACCCCAACCGGCAAATGATTCACAATAAAAGTGGAGAGTTCCCTATCTTTGGTCAGTTCAATGCCGCCGGTATAAATCCAGATAAGAGAACCTGCCAATAGAAATACTGCAAATTGGAGAAAGACAAAAAAACCGCTGCCGATCATAGCCTTGCGGGCAGAGCTAAGATTACCGCAGGTGAGCACTCGCTGAACCATCATATAATCAGCACCATGTGAGGCAAAGGAGAGTAAAATTCCTCCTAAAAAGGCAGATCCAAAGAACCAGGCATCCTTGAACATATTATCTGTGGTAAAGCGAAATACCCGTGTTTTCCCGGCTTCTAATAAGGGTTCCCAGCCTGAAAATTGCGCTGAGTTCAAAATAAAGAAGATGACAATAGCACCTCCCGCTAAATACAGAACAAACTGAAAGCTGTCCACCCAGAGTACGGTACGAATTCCCCCTGATAAAGTATACACCATAGTAACCACACCAATAATGAGGACTGCAACCCAAATAGGCCAGCCCGTCACCACCTGTACTACCACTGCAGTAGCCAGAAAGCGTACCCCATCTGCAAATAATCGGGTAATAAGAAATATTCCTGAAGCAGTCTTCTGAACCGGCTTACATATATGGAAGTAATATTACCTTTGAAATATTGGGGCAAGAGAAAAATCGAAACCAATACCCTGCCCAGAATATAGCCCATTGCCAATTGCAGAAAGAACCAATCACCACGGTAAGCTAATCCAGGTACGGACACAAAAGTAAGTACAGAAGTCTCCGTAGCCACAATAGAAAACATAGCTACCCACCAGGGGGTATTTTTCCCAGCTAAAAAGTAATCTTCAGTGGTGATATTTTTGCGAGAATTATATATTCCGTAAGCGGAAATTCCGCCCAGGAAAAGAAGAATGATGGTTAGGTCAATGGTGTGCATGAATTATAGTTGATAGTTATTGGACACAGATCATTAGTCATTGGTCAATGGTCATTTGTAGTCATATCTATGCTTCCTGCCTCCTTACCCCTTACTCCTTTCTCCTCCAACCAATTCCTCCATCACCTTATTATAAAACTCTCTGCGAACACCGTACATTTCCTTACTTCCCATATCTCCTTTACGGCTGGGATGTACCCGGTTGGTTAACAATACGATGATAATCTCCTGATTGGGATCAATCCAGATTGAGGTACCAGTAAATCCCAAATGGCCGAATGAACCGGGAGTAAAGTAATCCCCAGCAATTGATTTACCAGATTGTGAGGGAGTATCCCAGCCCAAAGCCATGTCAGAGCCTTCCGGAATATTCTGTACAGTGGTAAATTCCTGCACCTGTGATTCCCTGAAAAAGCGCTTGCCTTTCCAGAGTCCACCATCTATCAGAATTTGTGCATATTTGGCTATATCCTCTGCTGTGGAAAAAAGACCTGCATGCCCAGAAACGCCCCCCATTAAAGAGGCATTCTCATCATGGACTTCGCCGTGAATGAGTCGATTTCTATAAAGGGTATCCAGTTCAGTAGGAGTAATTTTTATCTTCCAATCCGCAGGGGGTAAATAGCGTGTACTTTTCATTTCAAGAGGATCAAAAAACCAGGATTGTACCAGGCGGTCTAATGTCCGCCTACTTACTTTTTCAATAATGGAGGTGAGTAAAATAAATCCCAAGTCACTGTATTCAAAATGCGTACCCGGTGCTGCATTCAATTCCACATTCAGGATATAGTTCAATACATCCTCTTTGGTGTGTATCTGGTCATCTAAAAAGAATTGGTAATATCCTGGCAACCCGGAAGAGTGGGTTAGCAGATGGCGGATAGTAATTTCTTCCTTACCATTACCTGTAAATTGAGGGTAGAATTGCTGAACCGAATGATCCAGGGAAAGTTTTTTCTGTGAGATGAGCTTCATGGTGACTGGTACAGCAGCAAGCACTTTAGTCAGGGAAGCGATGTCATAAATAGTTTTATTATCTACTGATGGAGAACTTATATCGTAGGTATAATGTCCATAGCCACCGCTGTAAATAATGTTGCCATTTTGTATAACCGCAACCTGAGCTCCTGGGAATATATTGCTCTTTATGGCATTGTGTAAAACCGTCTCAGCATTTTGAATATTTATTGTATTCACCGAGTTCCAATTCTTAAATCTTTTCTTTTTTTTTATTCCAAAGCCCCTGGGTAATGCAGGAGATAAATCTACAGGAAGGGTTCCATTCATACCAGAGCGACCCCATAGGGCATCTGATGCAGCTTTTATGCTTACGCTTCCGTAACCGTATGCACAGACATAGGTTTCCAACATTTCATAAGCGGGTAAATAGGGACTGCCAAAACTGAATGTCACCATGGGAATACCCGTTTTCTGTAAATCTGCAAGTAGCAGGGAATGAGTGGAATCAATACTGGCAATCCCCTTATCCATTCTAATTCGAACAACCAGGGATATTACTAAATGATCAATCCCCTCCATTTTGTCCAGCACATCTTTTCTCCCTAGTTCAGATATGGGGTCATTTATGAAAATTTCTTTTACATGCCCGTGGGTTCGACCAATATCTGAACTGAAGGATGCCACATAGCCCCGGGCGCCATCATCTAAAGAGAGAATGATGTGTGCCAACGAATCTATATTTTCAGGATGTAGAGGCAACCGATTATTTTCATCCTTTACAAGGGTTATTGATTTTCTTGCAATTTCGCTGGCTTTGTTTTGGTGCTTAGGAATTCCAATTATGGTTTCCAATTCTGAAAAGGGAGGTTGAGCTGCATCTGATAAAAGTCCTGCTTCAGCCTTCATTTTCCATATTTTTTCAACAGACTCATTTATTCGTTTTTCACTAATTCTGCCAGATTGCACAGCCTCCACAAGGGAATTAATTGTATGTTTCACATCCATAGGTAAAAGGAGAATGTCAACCCCAGCTTCCACGGCTCTCACTGCAGATTCACCTGCCCAGGCCATTTGGGTCAGCCCCCCCATTTCCATGCCGTCGGTTATGATGATGCCATCAAACCCCATTTCTTTTCGAAGCAGGTCAGTAGTAATAGCAACAGAATGGGATGCCGGATCCCCACTCTCATCCAATCCCGGAAGTGCAATATGCCCCACCATGATCATTTTTACTCCCGCCTCTACCGCTTTTCTAAATGGATACAACTCAAGGGAGTCCAACTCTGCCCGACTGCCTTCAATGGTTGGCAAACTTGTGTGGCTATCGGTAGCCGTATTACCATGCCCGGGAAAATGTTTGGCACAGGCAATGAGACCATGATCCTGAGCTCCCTGAATAAATGATGTTCCAAATTTGGAGACTACCTCGGGATGATCACTGTATGCCCTGAAATTAATTATAGGATTATCCGGATTATTATTTATATCCATCACAGGTGAAAAAGTCACATGAACACCCAATGCCCTGGCTTCCAGGGCGGTGATTCTACCCTGATCGTAGGCGAAGGTGCTGTCTCCTGTTGCTGCTATAGCCATATTGCTGGGGAACAGGGTTCCGCCACCCATCCATTGTCCCAGACCTCTTTCATAATCAGCCGCAACCAATAGGGGATATTTAGCCCATTTTTGAAATTGCTGAATATTGTAGTAACTGCCATGAATACTTCCGCCAAAGGATATTACTCCCCCAATTCCGTCATTCTTCAGCCAATTTTCAAGAGAATTTCGATACCAATGTTCACTATGATAATAGTCCCCTCGAATTCGCACCATAATCATTTGGGCTATTTTTTCCCTGAGGGTTAAATGGGAGATGGTTTCTAGGTTCTGGGCTCTGGGTGCCGGGATGGGTGGCGCAGCACATGCCACAAACATAAGTAATATGAGTAGAATCCTACTCATTAATCAAATTTCGGACAACACGAGTAGATACTCCCGTTAGGAATTCGTAGGGTATTTTTTTATATTTAATTGCCAAATATTCCAATCGGGTATTTTCATGCTCTCCACCCCAAAATACAGCTTCATCCCCCTCTTTAATTGTATCCTCACCGCAATTTATTGCAATTAAATCCATAGACACCTTACCTATGATGGGATATTGTGAGCCCTTTATTTCTACGCTGCCCGAATTGGAAAATACTGTGGGAATACCATCGGCATATCCTGCCTGAAGCAGTGCAATTTTCTCATCCTTTTCAGCAGTGTAAAGTCGGCTATATCCCACCGAATCACCTGCATTCATTTTTTTCACCAATACAACAGGGGCTTTCATTTTCATCACCGGATTTAGTGAATGGTGAGGTTTTCCAAGCGGCGAGATACCGTACAGGGATATGCCGGGACGCACCATATTAAAGTGAGAATCCGGACAATTTAGAATACCTGCAGAATTAGCAATATGAAAATATTTTATATCAGGTAAAATACTATTGGCTAATTTTATAACCTTCCGGAATTGATCCAATTGCCAATCGCGATACTTAGTATCATTTTCCTCAGCTGTGGCAAAATGGGAATATACCCCCTCCACCCGGATTTCAGGGGTCTCTGACAACATTTGTATAATTGACTCGGCATTTTCAAAGCGGACACCCATCCGACCCATACCCGTATCAATTTTTAAATGGGCAAAAATGGGTGAATTTGCGGAAGCATTTTCTTTAAGTTCAAGCAGATCCTCAATTGAGTTAATAGTGCAGTGAACTTGACCAGAATTATACAATTCAAAATTATCGGAAGTGATTTTTCCCAAATGTAAAATGGGTTCTCGAATGCCGGCATTTATGAGTTCCTCAGCCTCACTGCCTAAGGCAACACAGAATCCATGGACACCCATATCTGATAAAACATGTGCAATTGGAATAGCTCCATGTCCGTATGCATTTGCCTTAATAACTGCCATAACTTCAGCAGCCCCCACCATTTTTTTAATGGCGAGATAATTGTGTTTTAAATGATCAAGATGAATATCGGCTTCAGGCTGGAGCAAGTGCGTCTCCTTTTACGATGTCACTCACTTTTATATCAACATCATGTATTTTAGCAGCTAGAATACCAGCGCCATAAGCAGGGGAAATTGAAGAAAAAGTCCACTTTATTTCAGGAAAATTAAATCGAAGGTCATCATTTAATGATTTTCTAAAAAAATCATTTCTAATTACAGAACCATTTCCTGATAACACAATCTGGTTTTCATTATAATCCAATTCATCTGTTAAGGCTATAATATATTCAGAGACAGCATGGGTGGCTTCTTGCATAATGGATAGTGCCACTTCATTCCCTTTTTCAGCCAACCCAATTATGGATTCAGCTATCCCCGCGATGATAGACACAGCATCTACACTTTCGTTTAGATTTTCCATTGCTACCTGAAATTCTTCTTCATCCACATGCTTTAAAAAAACAGACATGATTTCTTCCAAATCTTTATCTCCCAAAACAGATGTTTCATTCAAGGTTAGGTTTAGCAGAGCTTGTCTCCCGATCCAATATCCACTGCCCATATCGCCTTGATCATGTCCCTTTCCTGCCTGCCGGATTGTTTTCCCTTCTGTATTTCGGGACATGCAATTAACACCGGTACCAACCGTCACCAATATACCGAAATCACCCGGGCATCCCAGAATAAATGCCGCTTCATCATCATTCATAATTATCGTCCGCTGTGATAATTTAATATTATCTAACTTGCCAAAAACCATGTCACGGCCATCCTGACTTGACGAACCAGCCAATCCCAGGCCAATTGCATCTACATATTCTAAGGGGATATCTGCAGCACTGCATAAATTATTTATGATATCATGAATACGGGTTGAAGCAACCTCTCCATTCACAGATAAATTGCTCCCCTTATCAATTATTGAGGCAATGGTTTCTCCCGCATCTGTAAATAAAATACCTCTCGTTTTGGAGGCACCTCCATCTACACCAATTATATAAAATTTATCTTCATTATTCATATTTTTCTAAATATTTTATGACTGATTATAAGCGTAATAATACCAATAATAATTGTTCCAAACAGAGTCAGGAAAAATCCAGCCCAATTAAATGGATTATGTAAAATAACGGACCTGACATTTTCAAATGCGGCTGTTGTGGGGATTGTATTGACAACAGAAAGAAACGAGTAAGGGTAATATTTTAGGGGTATGAAATTTCCAAATCCCATGGTGATTCCCATAAATAGGATAAACGAAATATTAACAAAAAATATTCCATTTGAAACCAGCATTCCAATTAAGGTACCCACTACCGAAAAATGTAAAATTAAAGTGAACATTTGAATAGAAATAATGAGGATACTGCTTAAACTGAGGTACTCGTTATTTAGGGTTGATGTAATGAGGATTGCCACAATAAATTGACCAATACCATACATCATACCTCTTGCAATATTTATGATCAATAAATCCAGGTTTGATATTGGTGATTTTAATAGCGCATCAATCTGTTGTGACTCAAATTGTATTTTTCTCATTCGACTTGCAGATTGCAAAAAAGCAGTCATTCCTGCAGCAGTTATCCATATCCCCCCAGCAGACCAGTTCAAATACCGAATATCCATGGTGATAATTCTTGAAAGGGGAATTGCTAAAAATGTATGAATAACAATAGGCATTAAGACCCAAAACAGCACTGTAGGAAATACATGCTTTTTAAATTCTAATAATTCACGTTTAAACAGAGGTAATAGGGGATTCATTCCAAGCCTCCTTCAGTGAGCCCAATAAATAAATCCCTCAGCCTGCAAATACTGGTATCAAGGTCTGCTAAGTCGTGTTCTAATGCCAGGCGCAGAACTTTGAAAAATTGTTGGCGTTCACGGGAATAAAATTCTAACTCTAACCCTTTCAATCTAGGGCGAAGTATTCTGGGAAATTGTTCAAGTTGATCCATAAATTCTTGAGGAGGTTCTTTAGAAAACTTTAGTCGATAATTGGTGAGTCCATGAGTGGTTTCAATCAATCTTTCCAGGGTACCATCCATTTTGATGTTTCCTTGATGAAGAATGGCAATTCTGTTGGCATAGCGTTCTGCCTCAGTAAAATTTTGGGTGGCAAATATTATGGTTTTATCATAGTGAAGTTTATCTAAAATATTCCAAACTGTACTCCGGCTATGAGGATCCATTCCTGTTGTGGGTTCATCCAGCAATAATACTTTTGGGTCATGGACCAAGGCACGGGCAAATAATATTTTTCTCTGCAGACCAAAGGCCTGATCATAAGGAGATTGTTTTAAAAATTGAGTAAACCCCAGTAATTCTGCCCAATGGAGGGTATTTTTCCTGGCTTCAGCTGAGGTTAATCCATGCAGTTGTCCGTGGATAGAAATATTATCAAATATAGTGAGGTCATCATCCAGATTAATATTCTGGGGCATATACCCGCACATGGATCGTGTTTCTAAACTTCTGCTGCTAATATCCTGCCCATGAATATATACAGACCCCGTATCTTTATCGATGAGTCCCACCAACAGTTTGAGAATCATAGATTTCCCCGATCCATTTTCTCCAATAAGTACAAAGGTAGATCCCTTCTCCACACCAAAGGATAAATCTGCCAGCAGGGTTTTCCTGCCAATTGCTTTTCCTACAGCTTTAAATGTTATTGATGCTTCCAAGTTATTTCCTTAATGCTTTTTAAGTTCCTGAGTGCCTAAGTTCGGAGTTCCTAAGTTACAGAGTTGCAAAGTGCCATAGCGCGCCTATCAAAGCAATAGAGTAATAGATGGGTTGCAAAGTCTCTAAATCAAAAATCACTATTCCCTATTCATTATTCACAATTTTTCTTCTCCTTACTCCTACCTCCAGTCTCCTATTCTAATTAATGTGCTTCATACCAACTGCTCCCATAGTTCCAATCAACTTTTAAGGGGACAGATAAACTCACCGCTCCTTCCATTTTTTCTACCACCATGGCGGCTAATTTATCAACCTCAGCTTTTGGACATTCAAATAAGAGTTCATCATGAATTTGGAGAATCATTTTGCTTTGGTAGTTTTCACTCTCCATTTTATTATGAATGTTTATCATGGCAATTTTTATGATATCCGCTGCGGTACCCTGAATTGGCATGTTAATTGCTACCCGCTCTTCTGCCTGCACAATATTCCGATTGGAAGCATCCAGATTGCCCGTTTTCCGGCGGCGTTTATACAGTGTCTCCACATAGCCTCTGTCTCTTGCCAGGGATATTGTTTCATCCATATATTTTCGGATTCCGGGATAGGTAGCAAAATAATTGTCAATGAGAATTTTGGCATCTGCCATGGAAATTCCCAATTCCTGACTCATGCGGTAGGGACCTGCACCATACATAATGCCAAAATTAACCACCTTGGCAGATCTCCGCTGATCAGGGGTTACTTCTGCTTCAGCAATACCATTTACCAATGCTGCCGTTCGACTATGAATATCCGAATTTTCTTCAAAAGCTTTGATCAGTTCAGGCTCTTGTGAATAATGCGCCATGATGCGCAGTTCCACCTGGGAATAATCCGCTGATAAAATTACCCAATCAGAATTCTGGGGTACAAAGGCTTTGCGGACTTCCCTCCCTGTTTCAGTACGAATTGGGATATTCTGAAAATTAGGCGATGTACTAGATAGTCTACCCGTTGCGGCAATGGTCTGATTGAGTGAAGTGTGCACCCTTCCGGTTTCCTTATTCACATAATTGGGTATGGCATCCACATAAGTATTCTTCAGCTTTGCCAAATGACGGTATTTCAACACTTCTTCCGGTAATGGATGATAATTTTTCAACACCGCCAACACCTCTACTGCTGTACTACGCTTACGGATTGGCTTTAATTCCAATTCATCAAATAAAATTTCACCTAACTGTTTGGGCGAATTAATGTTAAACTCCCTGCCCGCCATCTGGTGGATTTTTTCCGTCAGTTTTTCTAATCCTTCCCCGAATTGCCTGGAAAGATCTGCAAGAAAGTCCAAATTCAAATACACCCCATTTTTTTCAATAGTAGTGAGCACTGGTATTAAGGGAATTTCAATATCATTATAGGGCTCAAATAAACTTTCTTTTTCCAATTTATCTTTTAAAATTTCTGCTAGCTGAAAGGCAATATCCGCATCTTCACTGGCATAAAAAGCAATATCCTCCAGGGGTACCTCTGCCATAGATTTCTGGTGCAGCCCCGTACCAATGAGATTATCAATGGGGACCATTCGATAATTCAAATAATCAATGGAGAGGTAATCCATTTTGTAGGAGTTTTTCTCAGGATGGAGCATATACTCGGCAATCATAGTGTCAAATACTATATTTCCTAAATGAATACCATAGCGACTGAGCACCAAGGCATCATATTTAATATTCTGTCCGCAGAAACGATTATTTTCATTTTCAAAAATGGGTTTGAGTTTTTCTAAAACTGCATCCAGGGTTAATCCGGGTTTGGACTCTTTTTCGGGGTATTCTACAGGAATATAATAGCCATCATTTGCTTTAACTGAAAATGACAAGCCTACAATATCCGCTTGAAGAGGTGTAATAGAGGTGGTTTCCAAATCGAATGAAATAAGCTCCGCATTGGAAATTGTGGTAATTAATAAATCTAAATCCGTTTGGGTCAAAATGGTTTGGTAATTCTTATCCGGCTGTTCCAAAGCAACGACACCATTACCACTTAGCGCCTCAACCTGGGTGATAAGAGAATACATTTCTAAATCCTGGAAATCATAGGTAAGTGCCTCTCCATCCATATCTTTTCGGATGAGTTCTTCAATATGAAATTCTACGGGTACATCACAGTGGATGGTCACAAGCTCTCGGGATAGATGAACCAAATCCCGGCCATTTTGCAGGCCCTCCCGTACACGCTTATTTTTGGCTTCATCGGCATGCTCCAGAATAGTTTCAATATCTTTATATTGATCCAGCAGTTTCTTGGCAGTTTTGGGTCCCACACCATCAACACCCGGCACATTATCAGAGGTATCACCCACCAATGCCAGCATATCAATTATTCCATCTGGACCAACCCCCCATTTCTCCTTCACCTTTATTTTATCATAAATGGTGGTGGGTTTAAAGCGGTTGCCGGGTGAATACATAAAAGTGGTCTCAGAAACCAACTGCATCATATCCTTATCACCGGTGACCATATAGGTAACCAGCCCAGCCTGTTCGGCTTTTTTCACTAGAGTTCCGATAATATCATCGGCTTCATAGCCTGGTTTTTTTAAGATGGGGATATTGGTATGAGAAATTACTTCGTACAGAGGCTCCAACTGCTCTACTAATTCATCGGGCATTTTTTCCCGTGTGGCTTTGTATTCAGTGTAGAGTTTATGGCGAAAAGTGGGCTCCTTGCAGTCCAGCACCACCGCAATATAATCGGGATTTTCATCCCGCAAAAGTTTGAAAAGTGAGTTCATGAAACCAAAAATGGCAGAGGTATGGCGACCATCCTTGGTTGTGAGTGGATTTTTAATCATGGCAAAATGGGCTCGGTAGATTTGAGCCATTCCGTCAATGAGAAATAAGCGTTTTGGTGATGTCATGAATTAAGTGAAGAATTGTGGAAATTCTAAGAGGAAATTTTAGACAGGTTTATGGGCTCTGAACAACGGAATAATCTTCAAATTAACCACGAATTACACAAATGACAATTAATTTATGGTAGGGGCGAGGATTGCCTCGCCCTAAGGGATTTCGGGATGGGTAACCTCCGCCGGAGGGCGGACACCCAAGTCCCTACCAAATATATTATTTGTAGGGACAAACACCCATCTAAAACGATGGGCAGGCATTATTCAAAATTCCCTATTCGCTATTCTCTATTTGGAGAGAGAGCCTTTCATCTCCTGGGTGATGTAGCCATTAATTTCCTTATTATCTACATTATAACTAGTGCTATCCTGAATGGCTCTGAGAACATCTCTGCGACTGATTTGTCCCACTAGTTTTTTTCCTTCCACTACAGGCATACGGCGAAAATTATGCTGCAGGAAAACATCTGCCACTGAAAATAAATCACTATTGGGTTTCACGGTTGACACCACATCTGTCATAAAATTCGAAACAGTACCGCCTGGCATATCATAAAATGATCCATTTGCAAATATTCGCAGGCAATCTTTTTCCTATAATATTCCCACCAGATTATTATTATCATCTATAACGGGCGCCCCGGAAATTCTATTTTTCAGGAGAAGTCCAATAGCAAAGTACACATCCATATCTCTGGTGAGGGTGATGAGTCGGGTGATCATATAATTTTTTACAACTGGTATGTGTTCCATAGCCTATCCTTTATATTAAATTGATAAATCTATTCTTATATCTTATTATGAAATTGGAAAATAAACAATGGATTTATTATTTGAATGTCTTCTCTGAATGGGAATAAATTTTCACGCTTAAATTTTCACTAAATCTAATGAACTAAAAATTTGGAATTCTATTATTACATTATTATGAGCGGAGCAGGATTCCTGCTTCTGGTTTTTATCCATGATATGGTTCAAAAGAAACATGCCATATTGAGGAACTTCCCGGTTGTGGGACATCTCCGTTATCTGTTAGAAAAAATCGGGCCGGAACTTCGTCAATACTGGGTTGCCAACGACAAGGAAGAAATGCCCTTTACCCGCGCCGAAAGATCATGGGTTTATGCCACATCCAAGAAGCAGAACAATAATTTTGGATTCGGTTCATCGGAACTCATGTACGATACCGGCTATCCGATTCTGAAGCACTCTGCCTTCCCTACCAGGGATAAATATGATGCCCATGGAAACCTGCTCACTTCGTCCATGCCCTGTGCCAAACTCATTGGCGCTGCCCATAATCGAAAAAATTCTTATAGACCTGAATCCATTGTAAATATCTCAGCCATGTCTTTCGGCTCATTGGGGAAAAATGCAGTTGCCGCCCTTAATTTAGGCGCTAAGGAAGCTCATTGTTACCATAATACCGGCGAGGGGGGTATCAGTCCGTATCACAAATTGGGTGGTGACTTGGTCTGGCAAATTGGCACCGGATATTTTGGAGCCCGGGATGCAGAAGGAAAATTTTCAATGGAGGTATTCAAACAGGCTATTGAGAATAATCCCACGGTAAAAATGATTGAGATTAAACTCTCACAGGGAGCTAAGCCCGGCAAAGGCGGCATCCTGCCCAAGGATAAAATCACAGAGGAAATCTCCAAAATCAGGGGCATCCCCCGAGACAGGGATTGCATATCGCCAAATAGTCATAGTGAATTTACTAATGTATCTGAACTGGTAGAATTTATTGAATCACTTGCAGACATTTCGGGATTGCCTGTTGGAATTAAAAGCGCTGTTGGTGAATCTAAATTCTGGGAAGAATTAGCAACCCAAATGAAAGCAACCAATCAAGGTCCCGATTTTATTACTATTGACGGAGGTGAAGGCGGTACCGGTGCAGCTCCCCTGGCATTTGCGGACCATGTTTCCCTTCCCTTTAAAATCGGCTTTAAAAGGGTCTATACCATTTTCAAGAATCATGATCTCATAAATGATATTACCTGGATTGGCAGTTCAAAATTAGGCTTTCCAGACAGAGCTGTGGTGGCATTTGCCATGGGCTGTGACCTCATAAATATTGCCCGTGAATCCATGCTTTCAATTGGCTGCATCCAGGCGCAGCAATGCCATACGGGCCATTGCCCTTCAGGTGTTGCCACCCATAATGCCTGGTTGATACGGGGAGTGGACGTTCCCACCAAATCAAAACGAGCTGCCCAGTTCTTAAAAGGCCTGCGGAAAGAAATACTCCAGCTCACCTATGCCTGCGGATATACCCACCCCTGCCAATTTACGGGTCAGGATATTGAAATATCTTCAGGAGTAAATTTGTTTGATCCATTAGAAAAAATAATAGGCTATGAAAAAGTGAATGTACCTATGGCAGAATTGGATAATATTTTACATAATTAGAGGAATAGAATGACTCCAATACAGCAGAACCTCAGCAACATCAGAAAATGGTTAGCCGAAAATGACCTGGATATATTTATCATCCCCCATGCAGATGAGTATTTATCAGAGTATATACCGCCGGAAAATGAACGCTTAGCATGGGCAACTGGATTCACTGGGTCTGCTGGCATGGCAATTGTCTCCCAAGATAAGGCAGCTATTTTTGTGGATGGCCGTTATACCGTTCAGGTTAAGGAACAGGTGGACAGTAGTATCTATAATATTCTACATATCTCTAATGATCCCTGGATGACATGGCTGAAGGACAATCATAAATCAGGAGCAAAAATTGGCTATGATCCCCGAATGCATCGAGCGAATTGGAAGAAAGCTACTGAAAAGAAATTAAACGGGACCCTCAAATTGGAAGCAGTTACCGTGAACCCTATTGACCTGTATTGGGAAAATCGACCAAAATCAGTCGATGATAAGGCTATTCTACTGGATCAGAAATATACCGGAAAATCCAGCCTTGATAAGAGGTTGGAATTGGGAAAGGTGATTTCTGACAATGACTGTAAAGCCGCCTTTATTACCCAATTAGATTCCATTGCCTGGCTATTGAATATTCGCGGTACTGATGTTCCCTGTAACCCGGTGCTGCTATCCCATGGAATTCTATATGCTGATGGTGCTTTCGACCTCTTTATTCCCCAAACTAAAATTCCTGAGGGATTTCAAGAGCATGTAGGCAAAAATGTGCAGGTTTTCTCCCCAGATAATATTCAATCCAGATTGGGGGAGTTATCTAGTAGTAAAGTACAATTTGATGCAGCCAATAGCAACGTATGGGCTAAAAATATTCTCTCCGACTCCAACTTGGAAATTGTGGAAAAGGAAGACCCCTGCAGCTTACCCAAAGCTTGTAAGAATTCGGTGGAAATCCAGGGAATGAAAAATTGCCATATCCGGGATGCAGTGGCAGAATGTAAGTTCCTGACATGGGTAGAGAGCGAAGTTGAAAAAGGGAACCTCCATGATGAGGGTACCCTGGCTGACAATTTGGATTCCTTAAGAGCCGAGCAGGCTGATTTTCGGGGAATCAGTTTTGGTACTATTTCAGCAGCGGGAAGCAATGCAGCCATGTGCCATTACAGCCATAAAAATTACGATACACCCGGTAAACTGGAAATGGATTCGGTCTATCTGGTGGATAGCGGCGGTCAGTATTTAGACGGCACCACCGACATCACCCGAACGGTGGCAATTGGGTCACCCAGCGATTTCACTAAAAAGGCATTTACTTTGGTCCTGAAAGGCCATATTGCCCTGGGTTCGGCTCAATTCCCAGAAGGCATCGGCGGTCAGCATCTGGATACATTGGCACGGCAATTCCTCTGGCATGAAGGCTTGGACTTTGACCACGGTACCGGTCATGGTGTAGGCTCATATTTAAATGTGCATGAAGGTCCTCACCGTATTGGTAAAGGTTCCAATAAAGTACCACTAAAAGAAGGTATGGTAGTTTCTAATGAACCGGGATATTATGAAGAAGGGAAATTCGGTATCCGTATAGAAAATCTCATTTTTGTGAAGCAAATAGATGAAGTAAATGGCAAAAAACTTTTGGGCTTTGAGAACCTTACTTTTGTCCCCATTGATACACGATTATTAGACCTTTCTTTACTGACACAAAAAGAAAAAGACTGGCTGAATGCCTACCATCAAGAAGTTTTAGAAAAGGTAGGACCGCATGTTGAAGGGGAGGTGTTGGAGTGGATGGAGAAGGCTGTGAAATCCATATAATTGAATTAACCTTTCGAAGGTACCTTTGCTATTAAGAAGTTTATCCTACGAAAGATTTTATTTTAAAAAACTATTTTTGTCCCCTCCACCTGTCGAATGATGGTAGCCTCTCCCCCCACCTTTTCAATGGCTTCAGCCACTGCGTCGGGATTCTCCGGGGCATAGGCAAACATGCATCCGCCACCCCCAGAACCATTAATTTTTCCTCCCAATGCACCAGTCTTCAGGGCTGCTTCCAGCATGGCTTCGATTTTAGGGGTACTTACTTTTAATATATCACGTAGAACTGCATGATGATCCGTAAGCAAGTTACCAATTAATTCATAATCAGGATTCCCAGATTGCAATACAGACAACGCTTCCCTGAGAATATCTCGATTTTTAACGGTACCCCTGAGCAACTCCATTTCATTTTCAGTGAGGAATTTAGTGAAATTTACAATATCTGTAATTTTAATGGAATGGAGGCTGAATCCCGGATTATCATTCTTTAATTTATTACTTATATCCAGACGGTTATCCTTGCAGCGTTGCAATATATCCAGTGTATTCTTTTGTTCCAGGGAATCACCCAGTACAAATGCCCCTGGTATGGGTTTTAATGAGCTAAGTGTAATGTTTGGTTCTGATTCCAGGTATATTAAGCCTCCCATTGCTGTGGAGTACTGATCCATCATGCCACCGGGTTCGCCAAATTCCACCACCTCCGCTTTATACGCAAGCTGAGCAATTTTGTCTGGCTGCCAGTCGATGGGTTCATCTGCCATTTGGGAAAGGAAATGTATCCACCCCACCATAATAGAAGAGGAGCTGGAACAGCCAGCCTGAAGGGGAATATTGCTGGTGACTTCCACCTCAAATCCCTGTGAAAAAGTGAGGCCTTCATCCTGGCATGCTTTTATACCGGATTTAAAATAATCCCTCTGATGGGTGTAGCTGAGATCATCCAGAGAAAAAGATTCCATTTCATTGATATCAGGTTTATGAATTACAACCCTGTCTCCTGCCTCCTGTTTCTTCCGCATTTTTCGGCGCTTTATCCCGCCATCGGCGGGGCTTTCTCCACTTATTCTTGAGTACAACGACACCGCCATTGCAATAACCGGTAATCCCAAATAATCCTGATGCTCACCAAAGAGACAGATGCGGCTGGGAGTTTTAATGGTCAAGGGAAAGTTACTTTTTTGGAATCACTGCCAATGTTAATCTGCTGACGCAGATAAGATCATCATCTTCATTGGTGATTTCAATATTCCAGACTTGAATTTTTTTACCAATCCGGATGGGAGTGGCTTTTCCATAAACCCAACCATCCCGGACAGATTTTAAATGATTGGCATTAATTTCGATACCCACCACCGTTTCATTATTTGAATAGACCTTAATGCCACCACCGATACTGCCCAATGTCTCTGCCAATGCTACGGAAGCGCCTCCATGGAGTAATCCAAAGGGTTGGGTAGTCCGCTCATCCACGGGCATTTTCCCGCAAATAAAATCATCCCCAATATCGGTTATTTCAATGCCAATGGTGGAGGTCATGGTATTTTGAATACTGTCATTTATGCGTTTAAGTTTTTCCTGCTTTTCCATTTAACTCATTCTCCTTTTCAATTGATATCCGCAAAAACCACCCAAAATAAGCAACAGCATTCCAGGATAATTATTTCCATAGATAAGCTGCCCTACTCCCAATAGAAAGCCGTATACAGCAATGCATCCCAACAGCATATTGAGTATTCCCTGGGGTACGGGCCAGGGTTCGGAGGCACCCTCAACTTGGTATTTTTTCCAACCCGGACCACCGGGATTTACCTTTTTCACGAATTTCAGGAGGGTTTCTTCATCGTCAGCCGGTGTTATAAAAGTGGCGGTAATCCAAATAATCGTAGTGAGAATCGCTCCAATTACAATTTTTTGCCAGCTGTCTAAATCAACATTCCCGAAATTCATATATCCGGCTATTATCAATGAGGAAAGCATGGCTACAATTTCTGTATAGGCATTGATGCGCCACCAGAACCAGCGCAGGATGTATATGAGGCCTGTACCGGCGCCAATCATGAGCAGCAGATTAAATGCCTGACCGGCGCTGGTGAGCATGAGTCCCAGTCCACCCCCTAAAATAATGGATATGACTGTAAACATCCTTCCAACTGCCACCAATTGTTTTTCCGATGCATCTGGCCTGATAAAACGTTGATAAAAGTCGTTCACCAGGTAACTGGCACCCAGATTCACCTGGGTGGACATGGTGCTCATGAAAGCGGCAATGAGTGAGGCTGCCACCAATCCTAATAAACCGGAGGGCAAAAGGGTGAGCATGGCCGGATAAGCCACATCATGCCCCAATTTATCTGCCGGCAGATTAGGGAAGGCGGATTGCAAATCTTTAAGTTCTGGGAAGACAACCAATGATGCCAGAGCGATGAGTATCCAGGGCCAGGGCCGCAGGGCATAATGAGCTGCGTTGAATAAAAAAGTGGCACTCACGGCGTTGGATTCATCCTTAGCAGAAAACATACGCTGAGCAATATAGCCGCCGCCGCCAGGCTCTGAACCGGGGTAATAACTCGCCCACCATTGTACCGCCAGAGGTACCAATAACACCGGTACCCACACATTAGGATCAGACATATCCGGAAACAATGCCAGTTTACCTACCACATTACTATGGGTCAATAAATTTGAAAGTCCCCCAATTTGGGGCAATCCCAAGATGTACATCATCCCCCAAACTGAGCCGATCATTGCTAGAGTGAACTGAACAAAGTCGGTAATAATGACCGCCTTGAGGCCACCCAAAGTCGAATAAGCCAGTGTGATAGAACAGGCAATGGTCAATGTGACCCAGCCGGGCAAACCCAGAACGATTTCCCCAAATTTTATTGCTGCCAGGCTCACAGCACCCATCACCAGCACATTGAAAACTAAACCTAAATACAAGGCTCTGAAACCACGGAGAAAAGCCGCTGCTTTGCCGCTGTACCGTAGTTCATAGAACTCAATATCGGTTAAAACACCAGAGCGGTGCCATAGTTTAGCATAAACGAAAACAGTTAACATTCCCGTCACTAAAAATGCCCACCAGGTCCAATTGCCGCTGACACCATTCTGCCGTACAAGATCAGTTACCAAGTTGGGAGTATCGGTAGAAAAGGTGGTTGCTACCATACTCACTCCCAAAAGCCACCAGGGCATGTTCCGCCCTGCCAGGAAAAAAGAGCGTGTATCCTTTCCGGCTTGTTTAGAAGCCCAAATTCCCACTGCTAAAGAAAGGAGGAAGTAAGCTCCTATAATCGTCCAGTCTAATGAAGATAAAGTCATATTATATTCCCTTGGTTAAACCAAAGATTGGTTGATTGGTTTTCCATTTTCCACGGGTGAAATCAGGGATTTCGACTGATGTGGAATTATTGGCGATGGATTCCTCTGATAATGGGCAAATCACTGACATACTCACCGCATCATAAACATCAATGGGCGGAGGTACATCCTGTTTAATGGATTCAACAAATGCCCTCAGGATGAAAAAGTCCATACCCCCATGCCCAGACCCCGATGCTTCATTTTCAAAGCGCTTCCAGAGCGGATGATCATATTCCTGCATATATTCTTCTTCAGATTCCCACAGATGTTCTTCCGTGCTCCTGCCTTCAATATAAATAGAATCATTGTCCCTCATCCAAATGCCTTTGGTTCCCTGTACCCTGAAATTCAGACTGTAGGGTCTGGGAGAATTAGTATCATGGCTGAGCATAATGGTTTGCCCATTAGCACATTTAATAACCGTAGTTACAATATCCCCCAGCTTAAATTGTACTTTGGCATTGGGATGCTCTTTGCCACCCAATTTTACAATATAATTATGCAGTCCTCTGCTTTGAGTTGCAGTGGAGGTCAAATGAACCATGCGGTTACCGCGGTTAATATCCAGCATGGTGCTCACGGGTCCCAGACCGTGAGTGGGATACAGGTCGCCATTACGGTTAACGGAGTGGTTAGTACGCCACTTAGACTCGGAATAACCTTTTTTTCCAAATTCAACCCCCCCGCCGTAGGGTTGTTTACCATCGTTGAATTTTACATGTCGCAGGTCGTGCTGATAACCACCCTGGCAATGGAGGAGTTCCCCAAATAAGCCCTGCCTTACCATATTCAGCACTGCCATGACATCCCGGCGGTAGCATACATTTTCCATGATCATGCAGAATTTACCGGTTTTTTCGGAAGTGTTTACCAAATCCCAGCAATCATCTACGGTTAAAGCGGCCGGGACTTCCGTTCCCACGTGCTTCCCTGCTTTCATGGCAGCTAGAGCCATTTCCGCATGCCATTCCCATGGAGTGGCAATATAGACGCCATCCAGTTCTTCATTAGTCACCATATTGCGAAAATCTTCGTCGCCTTTTTTATAAACTTTCGGCTCCGGTTTTTGTGCATCTTTTAAAATTTTGAGGGCTGATTCAATCATGTCATCATCAATATCACATATGGCTGGGATGTCTATCTCGGGGTATTTTGCCGCCAGCCATAATACCCATTGGCCTCTCAATCCCGTCCCTATAACTCCAATTTTAATACGTTTATTAGAAACAATATCGCTAAAGGCTAATTTTGGTAAAATGGCAGTACCTAATCCGGCAACTGCGGAAGTTTGGATGAATTTTTTTCGTTTCATTTTTTCTCCGATTGAATAGGATTTAAAATTACCAGCTTTTCAGGTAATCATTGAAGCAGCAAATTTGATTTAATCCAATTTGTTGTAGTGTTTTATAAATTTTTCCCTCCTTTCCATAGGTTGAAATGTGTATATTACTCTCCTAGAAGGAGCCCGGTTTTAGCACAAATTGGGAAAAATTGAGGCACAATATCCTTCTGTAAACGTTTCAATTGCGGAACAGAATCAAGAAATACCTAAAAGAAAGTATTATACTATGGCTGATCAATCAAAATATATCTGGTTTAATGGTGAAATCATCCCCTGGGAGGATGCAAAAATTCATGTGATGTCCCATGTTCTCCATTACGGCAGCGGGGTATTTGAGGGCATTAAATGTTATTCTACAGATGAGGGTCCAGCCATCTTCCGCTTAGGCGACCACGTACACAGGCTCATTCAATCCGGTGAAAAATATGGTATTCAAATCCCCTATGATCAGGATGTACTTACCCAGGCTTGTGTTGATATTGTCAATGCTAACCACTTTGAAAACTGCTATATCCGGCCCATTGCTTTTTATGGATACGATACGTTGGGAGTCCATCCTAAAGGCTGTCCGGTTGAAGTAGCCATTGCCAGTTTTTTCTGGGGTGCCTATTTGGGAGATGACGGTGTTGAAAATGGTGTAAACATAACTGTATCTCCCTGGAAAAAGATATCATTAGATGCATTCCCCCCTTCGGCAAAAGCCTCCGGACAATATTTAAATTCAATGCTCGCCGTTCAGGATGCCCGTGAAAGGGGTTACGATGAAGCCCTGCTTTTAAACCAGGATGGCAATATTGCAGAAGGTTCTGGACAGAATATATTCATTGTGAAAAATGGGAAGGTTTTCACCAATGGGGAATCTGCCTCCATTTTAATGGGTGTTACCCGGAAATCGGTTATTCAATTGTGCAGAGATTTAGGATTTGAAATTCAAATTGGTGATTTAACTCAAGAAATGTTCATGAATGCAGACGAAGCATTTTTTACCGGTACCGCTTCTGAAATAACTCCCATCGCTTCAGTGGATGATTCCCAGTTTAAGGATGGAAAACCGGGGACTATCACACTCCAAATAAAAGAAAAATATTTGAATATTATCCATGGGAAGGATAACGGTTATAAACATTGGCTTACCCTTGTTCGGCATAAAAATGCCATAGATTCCATCGTTTCCGAGTAACTTTCTGCAACAAAGC
>JYMV01050340.1_pt1 | contig 20788 bp, 22 predicted proteins | sample 338911 | NCBI WGS metagenome assembly JYMV01 (sample SAMN03354496, study PRJNA234377) | hydrothermal vent metagenome | biome: Deep sea; feature: Hydrothermal plumes at the Eastern Lau Spreading Center, Western Pacific Ocean; material: Seawater | place: Tonga | collected 2009 | depth 2000 m m
TTCGTCACCTTAAAGGCTCCGACACGGTTGATGATTCTTTATCTTTAAAAATAAAGCTGCTTTTGATGAGTCGTAGATGAAATGCAAGTGATCAGGAAGAACTCAAAAATCAATTTGATCAGGAAGACTATTTTTCCTTAAAATGATTTCCAGCATTTGCTTGTCGTAAATGAGTAAGGCTAAATCAGTTAGGCCGTCGTCATTAAAATCCGCCCCGACCATGGCTCTTGCGTTGGCTCCCGCAGGATAGTTGAAGTGAGGGAAAATAAAGGTTCCATTCCCCCTACCTTGTAAAATAGAAATAGAGGCATCTCTTCGATTAGCTACCGCAAGGTCAGGAATGTTGTCGCCGGTAAACTCTCCTGGAACGATGTACTCTGGACCTTTCTCGGCAGCAGCGTCTTCAAGAGAAATGAATCCATTTCCTCCATTGTTAAGGAATATTTTAATTACATCGTTCATAGTACTAGAAGTAATCAAATCATCTCTACCATCATTGTTGATATCATACTGCGTGATGAAAGCTGACTGTTTACCACCTAACACTTTAACCGGGGGTTTGAAAGTCCCATCGCCATTTCCATGAAACAGGCGAATGAAATTTACTCGGACTCCATTAAAGGCGACTGCTATATCTAAGTTCTTATCGTTATCAAAGTCTCCAACGCTCATATAAGAAGGTGTGCCAGATGCTTTGTATACTTCACCCATTTTAAAACTACCATCGCCTATGCCAAGGAAAATAACTAATTTGTCAAACCGAAGCGTAATGGCTAAATCTAGTTTTTCGTCGTTATTAAAATCACCAACTGCTACCGCAATAGGAAGGCGCCCTACTTTTATGTTTGATTTTTGTTTGAAGACGCCGTCTTTTTGTCCAAGAATGATAGATATATTGCCATCACCATAATTACTGACAGCAATATCTAGAATTTTGTCTCCATTAAAATCGCCTACTTCAAATGCTAAAGGTTCGCGTCCGGTGTTCATAGTGAAAGGTTTTTTAAAGGTACCGTCGCCAATTGCTTCAAAATAACTCAAAGTATCACTGCCGGAATTAGACACAAGAATATCAGGAAAACCATCCATATTCATATCGCGAGCCCTTAGTTCGTCCGGTTTTTTTCCTACCTTATATATTGTTGGTAAGGAGAATAAGTCGGGTGCGGGTTCGCTCTGAACACACGAGGAAGAAAAAAGAACTGTAGTGAGCCCAAGAAATAATTTGAAGCAAAAACAATATCTTTTTAGAGAAGCTATATGGTTGGTGAGCATTCGAAACATGAACTGTTTATACCCTATGCTTTAAAGCGTGTAAAGCTTGACTACAAGATTGATGAAACTTGACTCTTAAGAGTCGGGTGTTAAAATTTTTAAAAAATTATTAAGCGCTTAAGTCTATTACGTATGACCTTTCCTCATAATTTAGCTAGAACTACTCTTTTCTTACTTTTGGTTTCGATGCTTTCTGGATGCCAAATTTTAAAAAAATTGGATATTTTACGATCCAATCAGGAGGGGGTTTACCATACAGTTCAAAAAGGACAAACACTTTACTTTATTGCTCGTGCATATGATGTTGAGATCAATCGATTAAAACGAATCAATGGTATTTACAATCCAAGTAAGCTTCAAATAGGGACGCGATTATGGATTCCAGGAGCGTGGCAGGTTTTGAATGTAGATACCAGTATAGACAAACAGGCTTTAATAAAAAAAAAAAGAAAGAGAAACAAAAAGCTAAATAAAAAAGAAACACCAAATGAAAATATCAAAGCGATAACAGGATTTTTAATTTGGCCAGTTAAAGGGCAATTAACATCCAGGTTCGGTAATCGAAGTGGGCGACACCATGATGGAATAGATATTGGTGCTCGTAAGGGAACACCGATAGTTGCTGCTGCAGGAGGTAAAATAATGTTTAGTGGATGGGGTCCCACGGGTTATGGTCTCATGCTAATCATCAAGCATAAGAGTAATTTAACGACAGTTTACGCTCATAATGCACATATTCATGTACATAAAAATCAAATGGTTAAACAAGGCCAAAGAATAGCGTCCGTTGGAAGTACAGGGAGATCTACGGGCCCGCATTTACACTTTGAGGTGAGAAATGATTCTAACCCAATGAACCCTCTAAACTATCTACCAAAAAAATAAACAGCTGACCTATTTACTTGGCAGGTTCACACTTTTTTGTAATGTCAATGGAGTAAATCTTATTTAAATCTTCACAAACTTAAGAGGCAAACTATGGAAACATTGAAATCTGTTATTCGAGACATCCCTGATTTCCCAAAAGAAGGCATTATTTTTAAAGATATCACTCCGCTACTCTCTAATCCTGTTTCATTTAAAAAAGTCATCGATACATTAAAAACTAGATATAAAGACAACAGGATAGATCAGGTGGTAGGAGTAGAGGCACGGGGTTTTGTCTTTGCTTCCGCGTTGGCATACGCACTAGACTGTGGAGTAGTTATGGTACGAAAACCAGGTAAACTTCCCTACAAAACTTTTCAGGAAACATACAGCCTAGAATACGGTGAAGATAGCGTGGAAATTCATCAGGATGCGTTTAAAAAGGGTCAAAACGTTGTCATTATAGACGATGTGCTTGCGACAGGAGGGACTCTTGCTGCTTGCATTGATCTAGTAAATAAAAATTTTGAAGTTAATTTGCTAGAGATTGGTTTTCTTATAGAGCTTGATTTTTTAAAAGGACGTCAGAAACTCGGGAACGTATCCATATATTCAATGATGCACTTTTAAAAAATAGTTTCAGATCGCCAAAATTCTACGACTATTAATTAAGTGGTTTGGGGTGGTTTTTAATTTTTTTGATATAAACTTCTTTTGATAAAGCATGAACCAGTTGATCTGTGTCTTCCAGATAGTCGGGAGAAATGATCAACTCTATAATACTTTGTTCTGCATCAATTGTTCGTACAACAGCAAGGTTATCATACCCCTCAAAGATGCTAACGATATACGCGATGTCTCTTTTGTCGACTTCTAGAAGCCATTGGGTTGAGTCTGTGGGAACCATAGTTGGGCGAGGGTTATTTAAGCATTAACATGATTATGGAAACCGCGGCTGGAGTAATACCTGAGATTCGGGAGGCTTGCCCCAGTGTTGTGGGACGTATATTCTCAAGCTTTTGAACAACCTCACAAGATAGACCAGGTATGCCTTCATAGTTAAAGTCGATGGGGATTCGGTAGTTTTCTAGTTTCTTTTGTTTGGATACAACTTGCTTTTGTCTTTGAATGAATCCTTCGTACTTAATCTGAATCTCTACCTGCTCTCCGACAAGTTTTGATATAGAGGCTCCATTGAATGTTTCTATGATTTGACTGTAAGTTATTTCAGGGCGTTTTAATAATCCAGCGAGAGTGGTAGGAGTTTTTAAACTCTTAACTCCCAACTTAGAAACAAGTTCTTTTCCTTGTTCATTTGGAACAACTTTGGTTGTATTGAGCCGCTTAATTTCTTTTTCTACCGTTTCTTTTTTCAGAAGACAAAAGTTGTAAACTTCATTCGAAACTAGACCGAGTTCATGGCCTTTTTCCATAAGCCTTGTGTCAGCATTATCTTGTCTAAGTAGCAAGCGGTTTTCGGCACGCGATGTGAACATACGGTAGGGTTCCTGGGTTCCTTTGGTCACTAGGTCGTCGATCATTACCCCGATATAGCTTTCCATGCGGCTTAAAGTGAACGGTGCCCGGTCGAGAGAGTTTAAAGCGGCATTTATACCTGCTATCAGTCCTTGGCCTGCAGCTTCCTCATAGCCAGAGGTTCCATTGATCTGTCCAGCGTGGAAGAGCCCTTTTACTTTCTTAGTTTCTAATGTCGATAAAAGTTGCGTTGGCGGTACAAAATCGTATTCAATCGCATAACCTGAAGCGACGATATCAGCATTTTCAAGTCCAGGAATGGTGCGCACTAATTCCCATTGCACTTCTTCGGCTAAACTGGTGGAGATACCATTTGGATAGATCCAGTCCGTATCGAGTCCTTCGGGTTCAAGAAAAACATGGTGTGAAACTCGGTCAGGAAACTTTACAACCTTATCCTCGATAGAAGGGCAATAGCGAGGCCCAACTCCTTCAATAATTCCACTGTAGAGCGGTGAAAGGTGCATGTTCCTGTTAATAACTTCTGCCGTGCGTGCATTTGTATATGTAATGTGGCAGGGTACCTGAGGCTGACTTATTTTAGTGGTAGAAAAAGAAAATGGCTTGGGATCGGAGTCTCCTTGCTGTATTTCACACTGAGAAAAATCAATAGACTTACTAAGTAGGCGTGGAGGAGTGCCTGTTTTTAATCGGCCGAGTTCGAATCCCTGGTCGAGAAATGATTGCGAAAGTTTGATCGAAGGCTTTTCACCTACACGCCCAGCCGGCGAATTTTTCATTCCAAGATGAATACGCCCGTTTAAAAAAGTTCCTGTAGTGATGACTATAGATCGAGAGTTTAACTCGAGTCCGGAACGAGTTCTTAAACCCTTGACCGAATCGTTATCAAATAACAATTCATCTACTTCATCGCATATCAAGGTTAGGTAATCTTGGCACTCAAGGACTCGGCGCATTTCTTTTTTATAGAGATGTTTGTCTGCCTGAGCGCGATACCCTTGAACTGCTGGACCTTTTGAGGAGTTGAGGACGCGAAACTGGATGCCTGTTTTATCAATGCAGCGTGCCATCTGCCCACCAAGCGCATCAATTTCACGTACAATGTGCCCTTTGCCTATTCCACCGATTGCTGGATTACAGGGCATAAGTGCTATTTTTTCGAGGTCAAGGGTGATAAGAGCGGTATGCACTCCCATCCGAGCAGAAGCAAGAGCGGCTTCACATCCTGCGTGCCCACCACCGATAATTATTACACCGTAAGATTTCATGAAATATTTTTGACGTTTGAATCTATAATTTAGAACCTCTTATTTTACACTAAAGCTGAAATAAGAGAATCTTCAATGTTAGCATAAAAAAAGAGTGTATTATGAGGACGCCAACATTCACCTATTCCAATAGAATAGATAATAGTTAGGAGTGCTGGATTTTAAAGCATGAGAGCATGGGTAGGCGATAAAGGAAAATAGTGTTTTTAACTATTTTTTGTGGTAATGTTTTCTTATTCAAAAACTATATTTTCCTGCCTTCATAGAACTATTTTTATCCCTTTGACAACTTTTAAGCATGAATAATCAGGTGCACCCTGAAGAGCGAATTGTTATCACGGGCATCGGGCTTACTGCTCCAAATGGAAATAATCTCAAAGAGTTTCGTGAGAACTTGCTAGCGGGGAAATCTGGAGTGCAGAAATTTGAGGCTCGTTATGTAGGTGAGGTGCTTGCCGGAATCTGTGATTTTAATGTCTTGAAGTATCAGAAAAAAAAAGAATTACGTCGAGGTACCCGCGTTGGATCGGTTTCGATTTACTGTTGTCGGGAAGCGTTTAATGATTCTGGGATTGACCTTGAATCGATCGATCGATCAAGGGTAGGTGTTTACCTTGGTGTTACTGAGCACGGTAATGTTGAAACAGAAAATGAAATTTACAATATCAGCAAGTATGACTATGATACCAAGTATTGGTCCCACTATCACAACCCGCGTACCGTAGCTAACAATCCGGCTGGTGAAGTAACCCTCAATATGAAAATCACTGGCCCGCACTATACTATAGGGGCTGCATGTGCGGCTGGGAATATGGGGGTTATTCAAGGACTCCAGATGCTTCGATTGGGCGAGGTTGACTTGGCTCTAGCAGGAGGAGTATCTGAGAGCATTCATACCTTTGGTATCTTTGCTAGCTTTAAAAGTGAGGGCGCACTCGCCGAGCACCAAGATCCGGCTGAAGCAAGTCGTCCGTTTGACAAGAATCGTAACGGTATTGTTTGTTCAGAAGGAGGAGGTGTCTACGTATTAGAACGTCTTTCAGATGCTCTAAAACGTGAGGCTAAAATTTATGGTGAAATTGTAGGGTACGCGACCAATTCAGATGCTTTTGATTTCATCCTCCCAGAACCTGGAAGGCAAGCAGAATGTATACGTCTAGCTCTTAAAAAAGCTGGTCTTAAGCCAGGTGATATTAATATATTAAATGCGCACGCAACGGCGACTCAGTTGGGTGATATTCAAGAGTGTAAGGCAATTCGGGATGTGTTTGGCGAGGAAGAGACGGTTTGGATTAATAATACGAAAAGTTTTATCGGACACACTATGGGTGCCGCAGGAACACTTGAGCTATCAGGTAATTTACCAGCTTTCGAAGACGGCCTAGTTCACCAGACTTTAAACTTAGATGAGCTTGATCCCGAATGCTATCTGAAAAATATTGTTTCTGGCCAACCAAAGCAGTTAGATCGTGTAGATTATATAATGAACAACTCGTTTGGTATGTTCGGAATAAACTCGGTATTGATTGTGAAACGATATGAAAATTAAGTTGATATTTTCGAGGGAATTCAATAATATCTTACGTTTAGGAGACCATTATGACTAGAGAAGAAGTAAGGCAGGCCGTAGTAGATATACTCGAAGATATTGCTCCCGATGAAGATGTAAGCTCCATCAAGGATGATGTTACTCTGCGTGAGCAGATGGACCTTGATTCGATGGATTTTCTCGATATCGTGATGGAACTTCGTAAGCGATTTAATATTGAAGTTCCTGAAAGTGACTACCAGGAACTTGTCAGCATGGCCAGTTGTATTCAATACCTCCAGCCTCTTTTAAAAGACCACCAACTGGCAAGTTAACCTCTGCTCTACCCTTCCAATTAAAATCAGAATTACTTCCTCACTTTTTTATCATTTGTTGATTATCGACGTTGTTATAGTATGAGTGCTGATTTTACTGTTAATTATCGCAGTACTTGTTACTTTTGGAAGAACTTCTCACATTTTCTTTAAATTCAGGGAAATTTATGAAGTACGACGTTATAGTTATTGGTTCTGGATTATCTGGCCTAGCTGCAGGCATACGTCTTGCCATGTTTGATAAAAAGGTTCTTATTATTGAGAAGCATACAGTAGTTGGCGGATTAAACTCTTACTACACTCGAAAAAACAGAACCATTGATGTGGGTTTACACGCTATGACGAATTATGCTCCAAAAGGAGCTCGGAATACTCCGCTCGGCAAATTACTTAAACAACTCCGGTTTAGCCATGACGATTTTCGTCTTTATGAGCAGGAAATTTCAGAGATTCGTTTTCCCGACAAGTGTCTCCGTTTCACCAACGATTTTGATTTGCTGAAGCAAGAAGTCCGTGAGCAATTTCCTGATGAAATAGACGGATTCATAGGACTTGTCAGAAAGATCGAATCTTTCGATGAATTATCGCTCACTGCAGGCGAATGGATCTCTTCCAAAGAGATTTTGGGAAGCTATATTTCTGATCCAGTCCTCATTGATATGTTGTTTTGCCCACTTATGTATTACGGTAATGCTTCAGAACGGGATATGGATTTTTACCAGTTTGTAATTATGTTCAAGAGCATTTTTATGGAAGGCTTTGCTAAGCCTGTGGGAGGAATGCTCTATATTCTTAATCTTTTAGTAGATAAGTATAAAAGTCTTGGTGGTGAATTAAGAATGAATGCAGAAGTAGATATTATTAATTCTAGGCAGGGAGAATTTAAGTCCCTGAATCTAGTTGGTGGTGAGGAGTTGACTGCATCCGCTTTGATTTCTTCCATGGGCCGCGTTGAAACTTTGAGGCGATGTGATCCTAACTTGATGGAGCAAGTTATCAATGATTCAGAAGGGCGGGTATCTTTTATGGAATCTCTTTTTGCATTAGACCGGGAACCTAAGGATCTTGGTTATTGTCGGAGCATAATATTTTTTTGTTCAGATTTTCGGTTTCGTTATGAAGTGCCAAAAGGTCTCATAGATATATCTAGCGGAGTGTTGTGCTGTCCTAATAACTTCCAATATCCAAAACCTTTATCAGAAGGAATGATCCGACTAACAAACTTGGCTAATTTTAGATTATGGGACGCTCTTCCACGCCGAGAATATATAAACGCAAAAAAAGAGTGGCGAACCAAAGCGCTAGAAAATTTATTCACATTTTTTCCAGATTTTCGAGATTCTGTGATATTTTCGGATACATTCACTCCTAAGACGATCTTTAAATATACAGGTCATACTAACGGATCAGTTTATGGATCACCCATTAAGTTAAAGGATGGTATTACCCCGGTCCGAAACTTATTTATTTGCGGAACAGATCAGGGGTTTTTAGGTATTGTTGGGGCTACTTTGAGTGGTATTTCAATGGCCAACCTACATATTTTGCAAAAAAAAGTCGCACCAAACACCTAAACCCCGTAAAATTGCTTGCTATGGAGAGAAACTGGCTAAAAGGAGCAAAATCAGCTTATGATGTGGTTGTTATTGGAAGTGGTCTTGCTGGGATGACAGCCGCAAATTTGTTGGCTAAACTGGGGCATTCCGTTCTTCTTGCAGAGCATCACTATAACATGGGGGGCTTGGCTACCTGGTTTAAACGCAAGGGCGGTCATATTCTGGATATATCTCTTCATGGTTTTCCATCCGGTATGGTAAAAACTTTTCGTAAATATTGGACTCAAGAGATGGCGGATTCGGTTATCCGCCTAAAAGGCATCCGCTTTGATAATCCGCAATTTCAGCTCACTACCACCTTTGATAAGACTGACTTCACTAATATATTGTTAGAACGCTTCGGAATTGTCAAAGAAGTCATAGACGAATTTTTTGCCACTACTCGTAACATGAATTTTTATGACGAATTGAAAATGACGACGCGGGAATTGTTTGAAAAGTTTTTTCCAGAGAGGAGAGATGTATGGCGTTTTCTTATGGAACCAATAACTTATGCCAATGGATCAACTTTGGATGATCCAGCATTAAGTTATGGCATTGTATTCTCAAATTTCATGAACAAGGGAGTTTTTACTTATCAAGGTGGGACCGACGATCTAATTAAGAAAATGAAAAAAGAGTTAATAAAAAACGGGGTAGATATTCGTACTCATTGCCTAGTTGAAAAAATTCATACTGAGGGAAAAAAAGTCAAAGGGGTAAAAATCAATGGAAAGTACATTGAATGTCAATCAGTTCTTTCTAATTCAAATATTCTTAATACTATTCACAATCTGGTTGGTGACGAAAACTTCAACCCCGAATTCATTAAAGAAGTTAAAAAAGTCCGTCTCAACGATTCCAGTTGTCAGGTTTATATAGGTATTAAGAAAGGTGAGAAGATAGATAATGTGGGGGATCTTTTATTCACGTCTGTTGCAAACGAATATAATACAGAAAAAATTCTCGACAAGCAGGTTACTAGCCGGACGTTTTCGTTTTATTATCCTGAAATGCGACCAGGACTAAATCGCTTTTCTATTGTGTCTTCCACCAACGCGCGATTTAAAGACTGGGCCGACTTGAGTGAGGATCAATATAAGATAGAAAAAGAAAATCTTATTCAGACTACTTTAGACGCGTTGGAAAAATATGTGCCAAATATTCGTGAGAAGGTTGATTATCTTGAAGCAGCGACTCCAAAAACGTTCAAGCGGTATACCTTATCCCCAACTGGAACTTCCTTTGGGACCAAATTTGAGGGCTTAAAAATCAGTCGAGAACTTCCTACCCAAATTAACGGGCTTTTTCATTCGGGTTCAGTTGGAATTATCATGTCAGGTTGGCTTGGTGCTGCTAATTACGGAGTTATTGTTGCCAATGAAGTTGACAAATTTATGCGTTCAGTTAGGGATGAACCCAGAAAAATGGTATCAGCGCCAGTTTAATTTGATACCCCCACCTCCGAGAAACTAAATCTTAATGGAATTCAACTTCAAAGGGCAAACAGCGGTGGTTACCGGGGGAACTCGCGGTATTGGACGAGGTGTGTCAGAAGCCTTGCTCAAGGCTGGTGCTAAAGTTGTGGCCACCTACCAGTCAAATGATAAAGCAGCAAAAGAATTCGCAGAATCCAGAAAAGAGTACTCGGAGTGTCTTGATTTACGTTCTTTCGATGTAACTAAATATACTCAGGTAGAAGATTTTTATCGTTATATCGAGGAGACTTATGGAGAATTCCAAATTCTAGTTCATTGTTCGGGCATCCGTATTGATTCTATAGTCGGTATGATGCAGGAAAGCGATTGGCGTAAGGTTATTGATACTAACCTTACAGGTACTTTCAATATCTGTAAATTTGCGGTACAGAATATGATGCGCAAAAAATATGGTCGCATTATTATTATCACATCGCCTATAGGTAAGTTTGGATTTTTAGGCCAGTCCAATTATGCTGCGTCCAAGGCTGGTCAGGTAGCTTTCATGAAATCACTTTCAAAAGAAGTAGCTTCGAGAAAGATAACTGTTAATTGTGTTTCACCTGGGTTTATCGATACAGATTTTATTGGTGATTTGTCTAAAGAACAAAAGCAAGCTTATCTAGACATGGTTCCATTGCGACGCTTCGGCTCTCCTGAGGATGTAGCTAACGTGGTTCTTTTTATAGCTTCAACTGAGGCAGCCTATATTACAGGCTCTACTGTCGAAGTTACAGGAGGTTTGTAAGATACATGGAAAATTTTCTTGATTACATGCCACAGCGGGAACCGTTTCTTTTTGTTGATCGGGTTGTCGAAGTAACGGATAGTTGTATTAAAACAGAGAAGCAGATACAAGCAGACGAACCATTTTTTGCGGGGCACTTTCCAGACCGACCCATCATGCCTGGGGTTCTAATTTGCGAAGCGGTTTTTCAATCCAGTTCGATCCTTATGAGCAAGCGAGCGGGAGCTCCTTCTAATGATGGGCGCATTCCACTTATTACTAGAATTGCAAATGTTAAACTTAAACGAGTGGTTTTGCCGGGTGACCTTATGGAGGTTGAGGTGAAATTAAAAGAAATCCTCGGACAAGCTGCCTACATGTCAGGCAAAGTAAAAGTGGTGGGGAAAACAGTTCTTACTGTGGAGTTCACAGTAATGCTAGTGAGGGAGACGGCGTGAGTTTTCTGAATTTAGAAAATAAAAATATCCTTGTTACGGGCGTTGCCAACAAAAAGAGCGTTGCCTTTCATATTGGGAAAACCCTGCAGAAGGAAGGGGTTAATGTTTTGTATAGCGTCAGAACGGAGGAGCGAAAGAAACAACTTGAAAAATTACTTGCACCATCGCCAGTATATATGTGCGATGTAGAAAACGAGGATGAGATAAAAATTTTACAAAAATCGGTATCTAACGAAATCGACACATTACATGGGTTAGTCCATTCTATCGCTTTTGCAAATTACGCAGACGGATTAAAGCCATTTCATGAAACATCCAAAAATGATTTTTTACAATCGGTTGATATTACCTGCTATTCACTGATTCAATTGTCCAACGCGTTCAAAGATTTATTCGATACTAATGCATCAGTTGTAACCATTTCCATTTCGACAACTAGCATGGCTGCGGAAAACTATGGTTATATGGCCCCAGCGAAGGCAGCACTTGATTCATCCTTACGCTTTTTAGCAAAATCATTTAGCGCATTCTCTAAGGTGCGGTTCAATTCGGTTAATCCAGGACTTCTGAAAACTTCCGCATCCGCTGGTATTCCGGGGTACGTTGATTCTTATCTCCATGCCGAGGAGCTCACCTTACGAAAAGAAGCTTTGACGACTCAGGAGGTAGCAAACTGCGCAGTATTTCTATTGGGCGAATGCTCTAGTGGAATTAATGCGCAAGGTGTCGTCCTTGATGCAGGCATGGCCATTAACTATTTTGATAAAGATATTGTTAGAAAATCTAGAAGACTAGATTGAGGGGCGCTACCCGTTCAGAATTGTTTCAAAAACCTGAGATCATTTTCAAAGAAAAGCCGAATATCATTAATTCCATATTTGAGCATAGCAATTCGTTCGATTCCTAGCCCAAATGCAAAACCAAGCCACCTTTCTGGATCGTAATCAACAGACTTAAATACGGCTGGGTCCACCATGCCACACCCAAGAATTTCCAACCATCCAGTTTTGGAACAAACCCGACACCCTTGCCCAGAGCACATGACGCATTCGATATCTACTTCTGCGCTCGGACAGGTGAATGGAAAAAAACTAGGTCGGAACCGAGTCTTAGTTTGTTGACCAAAGATCTCATGTAAGAAAATATTCATAACGCCCTTGAGGTCACCAAAAGAAAGATTTTCGTCTACCATTAAACCTTCAATTTGGTGGAACATAGGTGTATGCGATACGTCGGAATCGCATCGGAATACCTTTCCTGGAGCAATGATGCGTAGAGGGGGCTTCTGATTCTCCATCACATGAATTTGGACGGGTGAGGTATGGGTTCTAAGTACGTCGTCTCCAATATAGAACGTATCTTGCATGTCTCGCGCTGGGTGATCTTTTGGAATGTTAAGGGCTTCAAAATTATAAAAATCACTTTCAATTTCAGGTCCTTCTTCTACTTTAAAGCCAAGACTAAAAAATATAGATATTATTTCATCCATAATCTGAGTGACAGGATGAATCGATCCAGAAGAATTTCCCCGACCTGGCAAGGTGATGTCAAATCCTTCGCTACTGACTGAGGTTTGGTCGAGTGCCTTTTCGAAAACTTGCGTTTTTTCTTGAATAAGCGTTGCAACACTTTGTTTGAATTCGTTGATATGTTTACCGGCTTGTGGTTTTTGATCGTCGGGTAGCGAGCGCATTTCATTGAGCATAAGGGAAACACAACCCTTCTTACCAAGAAATTCGGAACGGAGTTGTTTGAGTTCTTTTAGAGAAGACACCTTAGAGATGAGCAAGTCGAAATCATCTTGGTGTTGTTTGAGTTTTTTGATCATATTCGAGGTAAAGAAGAGGAGACCAAGAAACAGGGAAACAGTTGCAGTTCCCTCAACTAAACAGAGCTTAGTTGAGATCGGGCTGTTTGGGTGAGTACCTTGAAAGAATCTGCGTTATAAATAGCAAGATTGGAAAGAACTTTACGGTCTAACTCGATGTTAGCCTTTTTCAATCCGTGGATAAACTGGCTGTAGGTAAGTCCCTCCGCTCTCACCGCCGCATTGATTCTAGCGATCCACAGTCTTCTGAAATTTCTTTTTTTGGTTCGGCGGTCTCGGTAGGCGTAGCAAAGACCTTTCTCAACGGATTCTCGAGCTTTGCGGAAAGCCCGACTACGAATACTGCGGTAACCCTTAGCCATATCGAGAATTTTTTTTCTTCTTCGTCTCGAAATAGTGCCATTAACTGCTCTTGCCATTACAATCTCCTGTCTTTAAAATCAAATTCTCAAAATTTTACTTGTTATCGCAAAACCCGTAGGTCCTAGTAAGGAATTAGTACTCTCATTTTTCGAGTATCTCCAGGCGACATGATCGTCGAATGGCGTAGGTTTCTTTTCCTTTTAGTGGTTTTGCTTGTTAATATATGACTTGTGAACGCTTTGTTGCGCTTAATCTTTCCAGTACCCGTTTTACTGAAACGCTTCGCGGCACCTTTATTTGTTTTTATCTTAGGCATTACATTTTAGCCTTTCGTGCGATTTAAAAAATTTCCTTAGACTAGTTGAACCAAATACTTTAATTTTTCCTTGTCTCAAGCTTTTTTCTTAAGAGATTTTGGAGCAAAGATCATGCACAACGTCCTGCCTTCCTGCTTAGCTTCTTGTTCAACAACAGCAATGTCTTCTAATGTTTCGGTCACTCGTACAAGTAATTTTTGTCCGTTTTCTCGGTGGACGATCTCCCTACCGCGGAAAAAAACGAGTACTTTAACTTTGTCCCCAGACTCCAGAAAACGGAAAGCATTCTTCAATTTGAAGTCATAATCATGTTGATCTGTGTTAGGTCGAAGCTTGACTTCTTTGACATGAATAATTTTTTGCTTCTTTTTGGCCTCGTGTGCCCGTTTACTTTGCTGATACTTAAACTTACCGTAATCCATGATACGGCAGACAGGCGGGCTGCTGTTAGGGGCTACCTCTACTAGATCCTGATCCTTTTCCTCTGCCATGTTAAGAGCTTCTTGAGTTGGGAAAACACCCAACTGCTCACCATCGTTACCTATCAGGTTTACTTCCCTTACGCGGATCATGCCATTAATACGCTGTACCTGTTTGTTAGAAATGGAAAAAAACCCTCCTCTAAATGGGTTGAATTGCTTCGCCTAAATCTCTTTTACTAACCTCTAAGCTTAATTTATCAATAAATGAGTCAATATCTAGTTCCGCAGTTTCTTTTGACCGTCTTTTCCTAACGGCTAAACTATTGTTTTCCTGTTCTTTTTCCCCGAGAACAACCATATAAGGGATCTTCTGTAGTTGGGCTTCCCTGATTTTGAACCCAATCTTCTCATTTCGCAAGTCTTTTTCTACGCGAAATCCACTATTTATCAATTTTTTGAATACTTCATCGGTATATCTCTGGTTTTGATCAGTGATTGGTAGAAGAATTACTTGAACTGGCGCAAGCCATAAAGGAAAGGCCCCAGCGTAATGTTCGACAAGGCAACCAAAAAACCTTTCCAAGGATCCCATCAACGCGCGGTGAAGCATAATGGGCTGGTTTCTCTGACCATTTTCTTCAATGTAGTTTATATCGAATCGCTCTGGAAGATTAAAATCTACTTGAACCGTCGAGACCTGCCAGAACCTGTTAAGGCTATCTTTTATTTTGATGTCGATTTTTGGTCCATAAAACACTCCTTCCCCGGGGTCAACTTCATATTTCAATTTTGACTTTTCTAACGCTTGTTTAAGTGCGTTGGTGGCTTGTTCCCAGCCGTCTTCTGATCCAACAAATTTTTCTGGGCGGGTACTTAAATACACCCTATATTCATCAAACCCAAAAGATCTAAGAATGAACAAGATGAGATCCAGTACTTTGACAATTTCTTCTTCAATCTGGTTTGGGCGACAGAACAAATGCGCATCGTCTTGAGTAAAGCCCCTCACCCTTAATAATCCATGCAAAACTCCCGACCTTTCGTAGCGATAAACTGTGCCTAATTCTGCAAATCTTAGAGGCAAATCTCGATAGCTGCGTAGGCGACTTTTATATATTTGGATGTGAAATGGGCAGTTCATCGGTTTCATGACATATTCTTTTCCCTCTATAACCATGGGTGAAAAAATATTATCTTTATAAAAATCCATGTGCCCGCTCTTTTTCCACAGGTCTACTCTCGCCGTATGAGGAGAGTGCACCATCTCGTAACCATTTTTGAAATGTTCTTCTTTCCAAAAATCTTCCATTAGGCAACGTATTCGTGATCCTTTTGGGTGCCAGAGAATCAGTCCAGGGCCTACTTCATCAGTTACTGAAAATAGATCTAACTCTTTTCCCAACTTACGGTGGTCGCGTTTTTTGGCTTCCTCTAAGCGTTTTAGGTAGACCCGCAATTCCTTGTCCGTGTGCCACGCGGTTCCATAAATTCTTTGTAGTACCTTGTTGCGTTCATCCCCTCTCCAGTAGGCTGCCGAAACATTTAACAGTTTGAAAGATTTTAGAATTTTTGTGTTTTCCACATGTGGTCCCCGACATAAGTCTGTGAACTCTCCTTGAGAGTAAACAGAAATAGGCTCATCGGATTCAATGTCGCTGATTACTTCACGTTTGAATGGTTCGCCCATTTCGTCGAACATCCTTAATGCTTCTTCACGTGGTAGTTCTCTACGGGTGATATCAAGATTTTCCGAAGATATATCCTTCATACGCTGTTCAATTTTTTCCAGATCTTCTGGGACAAAGGGAGACTCCCGATAAAAATCGTAATAAAACCCATCTTCAATAACAGGACCAATAGTTACTTGCGTGTCTGGGTAAAGCTGTTTTACTGCTTGAGCCATCAAATGCGCGGTACTGTGACGAATTGTTTCAAGGTCAATTTTTGGTTTGTCGTCTGCCATCAGATTTATTAGAGATTTCGGTTGACGCTACTTAATATTTACTTATACCTACTTAAATTTTTTCTGACCCAATTACCCAAACGTCCAATCTTTCGAAAGGCCAGATATTCGGATGCGATAAATACCGGCATCGGATTAAAACAAACCTAACAGAAGGTAGGCTCCTGAAGGAAAATAGGCACGGGCGGCTTCGAACCGCCGACCCCTTGCATGTCAAGCAAGTACTCTACCCCTGAGCTACGCGCCTAAATTATGGAAGCCCATTTTATTGCTAATGGCACGTTTGTCAAGGGAAAGATGGGCCATCTTGAATCACAAAAATAATTGTTTTATAAGGTTTAATGGGTGTATTTTGAAGGATAGGGTGTTTTCTCGATAACTCACAAAAATACCCTTCAATTGAGTGAGTTAATAAGGTATGAACTTGCCTCCGAGACGAATTGTTAAAAATGATTCCAGTATTTTTCAGAAAACAGAAACGAAAGTTTGTGAAAGAAATATGTTTCCAGTTCGTTGCCATCAAGTGTAGTAAAAATCGGGGCAAATGGAGAGTTTAGGGTCAGTTAAAACCAAGTCGAGTTATGGTAGACACGGTAGCGCTCTCCAAACTTAGAAAACAAGGCCTTTTCTTCAAGTTGGGCCCGAATGACATTCAGAGGAATGATAAGGACAAATGTATAAAATATTCCAAACGTTGAACCACAAGCAAAAAATAATCCGAAATGGGTAAATACAATTCCTACGTATATGGGATGACGAATAAAGCGGTAAATTCCTTTTGCCACAATTGAATTTGCCTCCGGTAATACCTTCAAAGCCTTGCCAAGACAGGCCATCCCGGAAATCCAAACCGTCAAGCCCGACATACCAATAGCTAGGCTGAACGGAACCAAGCTTTCGTTGCCAAATCCAAAATTTTTAGGCAAGAAGAATACGATCAAAAGAGGTAGTAGGTAAAGAGATGGAATCAAAAGACTCAAAAGAAACTTTTGATTAGGTGTCAAAGATTTTGGAGCGAACATTTTTTATGTTTGAGGGATGGGTAAATTTTATTCAGGAAATATCTTTATTTTTCTTATCACAAGTTTTTATTTTAAGGTTGTGCATGATGTTTGTTGCTTTCTTTTTAGAGAAGGTATTCTATTTTTTCCGCCGTAATTTCCATGGTTGATTCGGTGTTAGTTCAATACCTGTTGATTGAATATTTCTCGCCCCTCTAAAATCTCCATTTCCAAAGCAACTTTATAAAAAGGAAGAGTGGTTGAACTTAAGTTGACTTTGACAGCATCCTTTTCAGTCGTGAGAATGAACTTTGCACCTGACTTACGTGCTGAATCTTCAATCTGTCTAATGTCGTTTAGGATGTATTCGTGATGATCTGGAAACGGATGATAACAAGCCACCCGCGCACCGGATTTTTCTAAAATTTTTCGAAAATCATCTGGGTTGGCAATTCCAGAAAAAGCTACGACAGGTTGGTCTCGTAGTTGTTTAACATCCAAAACTTCTCCATTATTTAAATTTGAAAGTGAGTCCAGTCGTAGGGTAGATTTGACGAGTGGAAAATCTTTGATCAATCGTTCGCTAATGCCGGGTGGGTAACTCGACCCCGAATATCGAGTGATACAGACGAAATTAGCGCGACGAGCTTCCTTTTTAGGTTCTCGCAATTCGCCAGCAGGGAAGAGCTGTCCGTTGCCAAACGGGCGCCGATGGTCGAATAGTAAAATGTTCATATCGCGTTTCAGAGCCAAGTGTTGGAAACCGTCATCAAGAATCAGAGTATCTACTCCAAAATGTTTTATCGCATAACGTCCAGTTTGATATCGGTCACTACCTACTAGTATTGGGACGTTTTTAAGTCGTTTCGCCATCATCACCGCTTCGTCTCCAGCAATTTCAGTTGAAAGCAGGATGTTTTCTCCGTCACACACTACGTTGATTTCATTCTTAGAGTTTCCTCCATAGCCTCGTGAAAGAATTCCAGGTTTTCGTCCGTTTCCGCGAAGAATTTCCGCTATCATCATAACAACCGGAGTTTTTCCTGTCCCGCCGAGGGTCAGGTTGCCAACACTGATGACTCTACATTCAAGTTTGTTTGAGGGGAACAGGTTACAGTCGTAGGCCCACATGCGAAAACAATGACCCCAGAGGTAAAAAAATGAAAGCAGTTTTAGTATCAGATAAACTGGTAAATGGTAAAACTTACGCTTGGGGGAGATAATCCGGTAATAAAGTCGTTCAAATTTCATAAATTAAAGGCGTCTATGTACTTAATTTAGGTATACTTCAATTTCTATGAGCTTTATTTATCATACCATCATTGGATTTTCCATCCTAGTTGCCTCGCCCGCCATTGCCTTACGAGCTATTTTTAGTTCTAACTTTAGATCCGATTTTTTGAAAAGAATTTTTGGATATAAAACCCTTAAAACAATGAACGGTTGCATATGGATTCATGCGGCTTCAGTGGGTGAGGTACGGTTAGGAAAAGTTCTCATTTCAGCGTTAAAAGAAAAAGGGGAGGCTCGTCCAATTGTTTTGTCTACATTTACTTCAGCAGGTTTTGATCAGGCAAAGAAGGAGGGAGTGGAACATGTGTTCCGAATGCCTCCAGATTTTGTGCTATGGATTAATCCTTTGCTAAAACATTTATCTCCCTCCATGCTTGTTCTTATTGAAGCAGAAATGTGGCCTGGCCTAATTTGTGAATGCAACCGTCGAAAGATACCTATTCTTCTTGCTAATGGACGGATAACTCAAAAGTCGGTCGATCGTTACCGGATGTTTTCTTTTGTTTTTAAATGGATCGCAAAAAACATATCTTTTTTTTCAATGCGAACGAAAACAGATGCTGATCGTGTACTAGGTTTAGGAGTGGATCCGGAGAAAGTGAGAGTGAATGGAAACATCAAGTTCGATGTGCTTGTATCAGGCGAAGATATTTCTCCGTTAGAAAACCAAGAATCGAGTTGGGTGGTTTTTGGTTCAACACGACCTGGTGATGAAGGAGTTGTGATGGAGACAATTATAAAGTTGTGTCAAGAGCATCCGAGGCTTAAGTTTGTTGTTGCCCCTCGTCATTTAGAGAGATTGCGTGAGGTGAAAGAATTAATGGTGGCTTATGGGATTGAATTTCAACTTCACTCCGAAAGATTGGGTTCGGGAAATCCTCGTTTGGTTTTACTAGATCGGTTAGGAGAATTGAACAAATATTACGCCAAAGCTCGTCTTGCATTTGTTGGAGGCAGTTTCAACCCTAGGTTTGGGGGGCAAAACATTATTGAACCTGCATCTTATGGTCTGCCAGTTGTGTTTGGGAAACATATGAACAACTTTGAAGAGGAGGCGCGTTTGCTGGTAGAATCGGGAGGAGGGATTCAGTTAAATAACCCTGAAGAATTGCATGGTGTTTTGAACCAACTGCTGGCAGACCAGGAAGAACGACAACGCCTTGGAAAAAAAGCATGGGAAACAGTTGTTAAGAATCGTGGTGCGGTCAATAAAACTATCGAATTGATAACTCGTTTGGCAAATTAGATTTCTGAACGTTATTTATGATTTTTTTCTACCACCTATTTTCAGTGCTCGTCATGTTGGTGGTTGTTCCTTGCTTTGTTCTTTGTTCATTTTTTAGTCGAAATAAATGGCGCAGGCTTAGTGACCATTTTGGTTTGGTTTCATTAAGCGACAAGACAGAAAGTACCCCCAAAACCATCTGGTTCCACGCCTTATCTCTCGGGGAAGTAGTTGGAGTTACACCCACTATTCGCCTTCTCAAGAAGAGTAGACCACAAGACCGGATAGTTATTTCTGTAACTACGGATTCTGGGTTTGAAGCAGCCAAAAGAAAGCTTTCGGATGTTGACAGCATATTTTTTTTCCCCCTTGACTGCTTTGTGTTTACTTGGACTGCGCTCAAAAAAATCAAGCCGGATTTATTTGTGTTGGTCGAAACAGGATCATTTGAAAGGGGTGCCCATATTATTATTCAACGGTCGGATTTCTTCTCGTTCGATGCGAAAGTACAAGATGTTTAGTTCTTTTTTTTCGAAACAGTTCAACAGGTTTACTATGTTATGTATACAAAATCCACACAGCAAGAATAAACTGGAATCGCTTGGTGTTGAGAAGTCCCGTCTTATGGTGGTTGGCGATCCAAAGTTCGACATACTTCCTAATCCTTCTCAAGAAGAAAGAGGAAAAACTCGCCAGGAACTTTGTGTTGCGCCACTTTCCATGGTTTGGGTAGCTGGAAGCACGCATGAAGGAGAAGAAACAATCATACTCGACGTTCATAGCAGGTTAAGGAAAGAATTTGGGAACTTAATTCTGGTTTTAGCTCCGCGCAGACTTGAAAGGTGTACGCATGTTACTAGAATCATTATGTCAAAAGGAATCAGTTTTGTGCGCCGGTCAGACCAATTGGATAAAAGTGATCATGATTTTTCCGTTCTTCTGTTGGATACTATGGGTGAGTTGACGAAAGTTTATTCAATCTGCGACCTCGCTTTTGTGGGAAGAAGTTTAATTGCTCCAGGTGGTGGGCACAACCTGATTGAGCCTGTTTCTCAAGGCAAACCAGTTTTATTTGGACCATTTGTAGAAAATAATCAGCATAATGCAGATGAATTGATTAAAAGTGAACTTGGCATCCGGGTAAATAATGCGGACGAAATGGAAGAGTCAGCCAAAAGTTGGCTATCAAATAAAATTGAATTAGCAAAATTGGAAGGAAAGGCAAAAGGATTCATACTGCATCATCAGGGTGCATCCCGCCGGATGGCTAGTCTTATCGAAACTCAACTAAAGCATTAAATATTACGGGTTAACTTGCCTTCGACTTACTCCCCAGATAACAAAAGAA
>JYMV01036781.1_pt1 | contig 20787 bp, 14 predicted proteins | sample 338911 | NCBI WGS metagenome assembly JYMV01 (sample SAMN03354496, study PRJNA234377) | hydrothermal vent metagenome | biome: Deep sea; feature: Hydrothermal plumes at the Eastern Lau Spreading Center, Western Pacific Ocean; material: Seawater | place: Tonga | collected 2009 | depth 2000 m m
GTGGAGGAGTTTGCGGACATAGCGCCTGATGCTCTTCAGGCGGTCCAGCAGATTTCCGTAGAGGCTCTGCGCCAGAAGGGCGATGCCATAACTGGAAATACACTTGCGACACTTTCCGGCGAGACGTCGCTTCGAGATGTGCCGGAAGAGATACGCCGACCACTTCAGAAAATAGCCCTGAATGCGATAGCGCAGTCCGACACACGAATTACGTACGACGATCTGTCTCTGGTAGCGGGGGTGCAGAATTTCGATACTGTTTTGGGTGAGGAACGACGGGAAATACAGGCGATGGCTTTGTCGGCGCTCGCAACGAATGCCGGGGGGATTGTTCGCGAGGACATCCCTGCGCTTGAAAACCAGACGCGATTCGAAAATATACCTGAGGAAGCGGTGCCGGAGATACAGGCTATTGCATTACAGGCGATGGCTAATTCCGACACCGGCATCGAGGGTCCGGATTTATCGGCGGTTGCCGGCGTTGACTCATTTTCGAGTATAACGGGCGACTATAAAATCCAAATTCAGGATATGGCCCTTCAGGCGATGTCGAATTCAGATACCGGGATTCAGCTGGAAGACCTTGCGATGCTGGAGAGCGCTTCGGGATACGACGCGATCACTTCAGAGGAATTAAAATCGCTTCAGACGCGATCGATGAATCTTATCGTTCTGACGGAGCAGGGTGTCAGATCAGGCGACATCGCTGAACTGGGCGGCAAGGACTATTACGAAGATCTTGCGGCTGAATCGATGGAATCGCTTCAGAAGCTGGCACTGTCCTCAATGGCCGACAACAACGTTATCGTAACTTCGGAGACAGTCGCTCAGATTGGCGGACGGGATGAGTTCGGAGATCTGCCTGGAGATCGGCTGGAGAATTTGCAGACCTACGCGCTGTCGAGTATGTCGAATTCTGAGCGAGGCATCACGATGGACGTGATGGTAGAACTCAGCGGGCTGGAGGGTTTTACAGATTTTACCCAGGATATGCTTGAGCCGATGCAGGAGAAAGCTCTTACTGCTATGGCAGATTCGTATACGGGCATTACGCTGGACGGTCTGGCTACCGTTGTCGGCGCTGATGAAATCGACGATGTATCAGAGGAGAAGCTGGCCCCGATACGATCTCTGGCCGTCACCGCGATGGCAAAATCTGTTACAGGTATTCAGGCAAACCAGTTGGGGATTATTCTGGGAGACGGTGTGCTTGAGGAGCTTGATCTTTCTGAAAGCGGTATCAGCGATGCGGACTTGCTGAACATAGCGAGTCTGGCGGATCTGCGCGAGGTGAACCTTTCTGGATGCAAGGACATTACCGATACCGGCATCTCGTATCTGGCACAGGCATTCAATATGGAGGAGATTCTCCTGGCGAGGACTTCGATTACGAACGCGGCGCTTTCTTCGATGTGGGAGATGAAGTCGCTGCGCGTTCTGGACGTGTCCGATACCTCTGTTTCCGACAATGGGCTGTCTGCCCTTGTGTATTTGCCGTCTCTGGAAGGTCTTTATCTGGGAGGGACGCGGGTAGGCGGGTCTGGTCTTGCCTATCTTGACAGGCTGCCCGAACTACGGGTTCTGAATTTGTCGCGGACAGGCGTTGATGATGACGCGCTTGATCTATTGCCCGCAGAGATGCAGCTGACGAAGCTGTATTTGAATCAGACGGATGTGGGCGACTATTCGTTGAGGCGGATCGGACAATATACTGGGCTGGAGGAGCTTGAGATCGCCGAGTGCGCGAATATCAGTGATGCCGGTTTCAGCGATTTGAGCGGGCTGACGGGACTTAGAAGACTGTCTGTCTATGGAACGGAAGTATCGGATAGTCATGTGGACGAACTGACGCTTATGCGCTCGCTTGAGAGTTTGTACGTGGATCTTGCGATGTTCGATTCGTCTGCCTTCGATATATTGAGAAGTTCGCTACCGCTTTGCCGTATCGAAGGAATCGCGTCATTGATTCCGAGAGTACCTGTCCAGCTGTTCGCGCCGCCTTCAACATTTGAGCGCGTGTACACGACGGGCGGAAAGTTCATTTACACGATGATGCTCGCGGGGGCATCGTTTCTGATATTGATTGTGCCGTTTGCGCCGATGTATATGCGATATCTTCTTCGGTATCAGGAATATGCCCTGCCGGGGAGGATTCTCAGGGGCGTGATGGTGGGGGGGCAGTTGTCCGGACTTGTCATTAACCGGGGCGTGCGTGCATTTACCTATACTTTCCGTTGGTTTATTTTCCTCGCAGTTGCCGGCGTAGCAATTTACTTATTCGTGCAGCTGGGGACCTACATTTTCGACACCTACTATATGCTGGATGCGGACCGCTAGTCGATCTGGAACGCTATCGTGGTCAAAAAAAATGACAAAGGAAAGAAACCGCGGCTCCTCGAAACAGACCTCTACGAGCCTGTTCGCGACTATCTCGTCCTGCAGGGCTATACCGTCCGCGGGGAGGTGCATGACTGCGACATTACGGCGATCAAAGATGAGGAGCTGATCGTCGTAGAACTCAAGCTTCGGTTTAGCATGGACCTTCTCTATCAGGCCACCCAGCGCCAGAGACTGTCCGAGTCCGTATATGTAGCCTTTCCGCGTCCGGACAAGATGGGTCGCAACAGTCGCTGGAAAGACATCAAGCGTCTTCTACGCAGACTCGAACTCGGCCTCATACTCGTGTCTTTCACCGGAAAGAAGCCTCGCGTCGAGGTTGTATTTCATCCGATACCCGTTCCCCGTCGCAAGAACCATCGAGCCCGGAGGGCGGTCATCCGCGAGATTGAAGGACGCTCGACCGATCACAATCGAGGGGGGAGTACCCGACGTAAACTCCTGACGGCCTACCGCGAGAATGCCCTCCTCATCGCCACGTGCCTCTACGTCAGCGGTGCGCTGTCTCCGAAACAGCTTCGGGGCATGAACACAGGAGTGAAGACCCAGGCGATCCTCTACAATGACGTGTACGGTTGGTTCGAACGGGTGGGACACGCTGTCTACGCTCTTAGACCCGAAGGAAGGGAAGCACTGGGCGAGTATCCGGATTTGGTCGCGCAGTTTCGTGAGGCTGCTGAGGCCTTGAAGAGAAAAGAGGACTAGAGGCGGTCACTCGTAATGAAGTATGGGAGCTAATTGCTGATCGTCGAAATGATGGCGAATGCGATCGAGACCGTTGATAGAAACATGCTGAAAAAACACCAGACGAGATTGCCGTCGCGATTGCGTCGATAGATTCCTGCGAAGGCCCACAATATTGAGATGATCGGTATGAACAGAACGAGATAGAGTGTGGGTAGCGAGATTCCACCGGGCAGCACGACGGTATGAACGCCGGTCAGTATTGCGAAGGGGACAGCGAAGGAAATGCTGACGATTGACCCGGTGATGGCGACTTTCCAGGGGGTTATGGTAAACCGTTTTCGCTGGGGATCAAGCACTGACGACAGGCTCCTGCAAATTGCGACACGCGATTGATGCCGTTTCGGCGGGGAGTTTTATTGGAGCGTCGTGGTTAATCATGTATCAGACGAAAACCGAGATCTGGAGTCGACTTTGCAGGGTCGTGGGTCATCCGATCTGCGGCACGACATTGGGCCGCGGGAACGTACCAGCTACCCCCACGCCCAATGCGAGTTATGTTTTTGTTGATTTGATTGGCGGGTCCCGTAGGATCTACGGCTTCCCCGGAAGGATAGGGGGCGCCCCAATCCTGACACCATTCCCAGACGTTGCCAGCCATATCATATAATCCCCACGCGTTCGGTTTCAGCGTTCCAACTGGGCGCGGAGAACCGGTGTTGCCGGTGGCATAGGGCGACATTACACTATTGGTTTCGTACCACGCGTTTTCCGCGAGGAAATTCACATTTGCACCGAAACTGTAGGCGGAGGTGGATCCGGCACGAGCCGCGTACTCCCATTGGGCCTCGGTTGGCAGGCGATACGAGATTCCGGACTCAATACTGAGCTTCTGAATAAACGCCTGCACATCGTCCCATGAGACCATTTCCACGGGAAGGGAGTTTTCCCGAAATGCTGAAGGGTTCGTGCCCATGACGGCTACCCATTGCTTTTGTGTGACTTCGAACTTCGACATCCTGAACCCTTTTGTCAGCGTTACCCTGTGTATCGCTTCATCCACCTCGCGGTCCTCTTCGTCGGGCAGGCTTCCCATAAGGAAAGTTCCCGGCTCGACGTAGACGAAATCACTTTCGGGAAAAATATCGCTGTAGGGGTTCGCGGGCTTCGAGAAGAATGCGAAATAGACACCGATGAGCAACGCGACCGCTACCAGCACTCCTGCCCCGGCTATTTGTACGATTGAGAATCTTGGTTCTGAGGGGGGTTGGGGAACGAAACCGGACTGCTGCTGCTGTTGGGACAATTGCTGTTGTGATAGTTGTTGCTGCGATTGCTGTTGGGATAGTTGCTGCTGAGACTGTTGCTGGGACAACTGCTGTTGTGACGATTGTTGCTGAGGCGCCGAAGTATTGCTGATACCGGCTCCAGATGCGCCCCGAATCTTCGAGTCGTTCGTGTCCATATTCGAACGCATGACATCAGAACCGGGTGTAGAAAACGGATCTTGACTCACGGCGGAGGCTGAACTCATGCCGGCCAGAAACTGCCCCAGGTCCTTCGACACCAATGCAGCTGAGGGATAGCGTTCTGTCACATTCTTCATCAGCATCAGTTCGATAATATGTGCGAGTTCGTCAGGTACTGCATCGTTGAAGGTGCGTATATCGGGCGTGGGCGAATCGACTGTTTTGCGCATGACGGCGAGTGCGGTCGTTGCGGCAAAGGGCAGTTTTCCGGTGAGCATGGCAAACAGGGTGATGCCGAGCGAAAAAATATCTGAACGCGCGTCCACGTTGGAGTCTTTCCACTGCTCGGGAGACATATAGTCCGGCGTTCCCAAAGAGGTGCCGTCGGCGGTGAGCTGAGAGTTTTCGAAGTTCGCCAAGGCGAGTCCGAAGTCCATGATTTTAATGTGGTCATTTTTGCCGATGATCATGTTTTGCGGCTTGACATCGCGATGCACGATTCCTTCGGCGTGTGCTGCAGACAGAGCGTCCGCGACCTGGCGGGCGATATTGACCGAACGCGCGATGGGGAGCCTGCCTTCTTTACTGATTACCGCGTCGAGCGGCAGTCCCGGCACAAGCTCCATCGCGATATAGTAGGTTTTTTCGTAGGTTCCGACCCCGTACACCGTTACGATGTTTGTATGGTTGAGCCTGGCGGACGATCGGGCTTCGCGTACGAAACGTTTGACCATGGACTCGTCGGAACACATCTCTTCGGGCAGAAATTTTATGGCCACGGTTCGCTGGAGCGAGACATCTGTTGCTTTGAAGACGACACCCATGCCGCCTTTGCCCACCGATCCCTTGATCAGGTAGTTGTCTACCTGTTTGTCCATCATGGTTTCCAGATCAATCACACGACACCCCTTCGAATCGAGTCCCTTTGCCGTGCGGGTATTCTATCGATTCTCTATTCTGAATAAAAGCGAAAATTTCGGGTGTTTCAGAGCCGTTTACAGCCGACGAAACCCTGCTCGGGGTTCGTTTCGGCGTTTTGCTGTTGAATCGACCGATGTTCAATACGATTACTCCGCGCGTCGCCGTTGATAGAGGGCGAGCAATGATTTTGCCTCAATCTGATTGTAGCCCTTGCTCGATCGGACTGCGGATTCCAAGACCGTTTCGGACGATGGGTCGGCGATATTGGCCAGCGCGTAGAGTGCAGCATATCTGAGGTCTCGATTGTTCGATGCGGCATATTTTGTGATTTTTTGGTTTGACGTGTCATTTCGCAGTTCGCCGAGCGCCTTGATGAGGGCGGCGTTTATTTTCGCGCTGTCAGTATTTCCGAGTGCGCTGTGGATAGAGGCCTTTGCTTTGGGTGTCGCGATGATTTGCAGAACAGTAATCGAAGGTTGGGCAAGAGCGGCATCTCTGAGTAAATCTGCAAGCACAGTTACGGAAGCATCGCCACCCGCGACTTCTAGCTGGCGAATCGTGAAGGCTTTGGCTTCATCGCTCGCGAGGGTGGGCAGGGCGGTCAACGCGGCGTTCTCGAAGGTCTTACGCTGTTTTTCTGCTCCGGGCCGAGATGCATATTTAGCGATTCCATTCAGTGCGGTGCGGACTGCTGTATCGTCGCCATCGCCAGTCGGGACGACTTTATGAAACAAGTCGACGATTGCTGCTTCGCCGCCGCGCAGGAACTGCTTTGCCGTCGCGTCACGGTCATTGGTCGTTTCGGCGGGCATCGTGGTCAGTAGGGTCGTGACTTGCTGAGGTGTCAGCGGGGAACGGGTGGTTGCGCAGGCGGTCAGGAGCATCGATGCACATATTGTCGCCAGCAGTTTTGTTGATACAGACTTCATGTATACCGTCTCCAGATTGAATCTCATTTATTATACGTGCCACTGACCGCGCATGGGCTGGTCGATTAGTCGGTTTGCGCCATCGTCGTCGATGAAGCGCATTGCGACGGGATCGAATTTGAGGTTTCGACCGAGTCGAACGGCGATTTTTCCCAGATTGATTAAGGTGCAGGACCTATGACCGTTCGATTCATTGAGCGCGAACTTGTTTCGTGTCCGGACTGATTCTGCGAAGTCTTTGATCTGCGGGGCGTGTGCCGGGAGCGACTCGACTTTTTCTTTGAGTCCTGTGATTTCTGATCGCATATTCGGGAATAGGTCACCTTCGGGACCTTGAACATAGGGCTCGTCTTCAAGACTGCCGTCGCCGTCCAGGACAATTTCGCAGCCGTCCGCGTAGCGCATAGTAATCCGCCGCCAGGAACTTACCGCGTCCGGGTGCTGCTGCGGGGCATCGACCTCTATTTCGACGGGGCTGGTGTCGTCTTTTTCGAGGAGGTACTGAACCGGGTCGAGATAATGCTGGCCCATATCGCCGAGGCCGCCACCGTCGTAGTCCCAGTATCCGCGGAATGTGCCGTGGGTCCTGTGTACGTGGTAGGGCTTGTATGGGGCGGGCCCGAGCCACATATCGTAGTCCAGTTCCTTGGGGATCGGCTGCGGCGTAAGGTCGGTTTTGCCGCTCCAGTTGAATTTCCAGTTGAAGCCCTGTCCCCGACCGACCGTGATTCTGAGGGGCCATCCCAGCAGTCGGTTCTCGACGGCTTTCTTGATAGGTTCGACGGGCGTATTGAAGTCGTAGAATTTGGATTGGAAGCGGAACCAGGTGTTCAGGCGGAACATGCGGTTGTTGCGCTGAACGGCTTCCACTACTTTCATGCCTTCGCCGATTGTCCGACTCATTGGTTTTTCGCACCAGATATCTTTGCCGGCCTCGGCGGCCGCGATGGAAATCAGCGCATGCCAGTGGGGGGGTGTTGGTACGTGAATGATATCGATATCTGGACGTTCAAGAACTTCACGAAAGTCGTGGTAGCCTTTGACATCGTCTGAGACTTTCTCCAGGGTGGTACTCAGATGACTGCTGTCTACGTCGCAGATCGCGAGCAGGCGTGCGCCGGGATAACCGAGGTGGCCCTGACCCATGCCGCCGACACCAACGACTGCTTTGGTAAGCTCTTCGTTTGGTGATGGCTGACCCGGCGCGCCGAGTACGCTCCGGGGGAGAATCATGATGCCTGCGAAAGATGCGGCGGTTCCTTTCATGAACGTCCTGCGACTGATGGATGGTTTTACTTTCATAGCTGTTTCCCGAAGAGGCCATGTGTTCTCGATAAGGACAGAAGATCCATTCTAATCATTATTCCTACTTGCAGCAAGTTTTAGGGGTCGAATCAGGCGGTATTGACGAGAGATTTTCGGCAGGTCGAGTGTGTACACTATTGGAATCGTTCAAAAGGCAGGAGTAGGTGTTGCGTGGTCCGACTTGACGCTAAATCTGGTGGATTTCCGGTTCTCGTTTTAATGGGAGCAGTGCTGGCTTTCGTTTGCTCAGCTGAGGAGAAGGTGACGGGTATCTCCTTGTACCCCGAAGGCCATCTGGGTTGGGCTTCGTCGCTTGCTGGCGGCGGAATCAAAGGCGAGGTCTGGGTTTCAGACAAGGGTGTGTTGGACGCGGGGGAATTGTTGCGTCAGGTAGAGATAGAAGGGGGGATTCGTGTGATTCATTCCCTAGCTGAGGAATCAGATTCGCAGCGGCTGAATGTTATTGCGAAACTTGATGTACTGATATGCAGTGACGCGGCGTGGCTTGGACTCACAGACAGTGAACGCCTGGCCGTTCACGAACGGGTGGGAAAGGGCATGGGACTGGTTCTGATCGATCTTGAGGAATCGAAGGTGTTTGACGTTGAGAAGGTGCGATGGGAAGTTGTTGATCTGCCCCAGGTGCTTGAGGCGGAATACAGCATGCCTTTGCGGGAAGGGGTACGCAACGAGGTTGGTAGTTGGGAGACTTATGGAGCTGAAAGCGGACGTATCGCGGTGTTTCAGGGGCATTTTCAGCCAGACATGCAGAAACTTGTGCCCTACGATTTTGCCGAAGAGATCGAGCCGTCTCTTTTATACGAATATCATTTAGCGTCACTCATTCGCGCAATTTTATGGGTCAGCCAACGCAAATCTCAATTGAGCATCACAGGTATCGAGAGGGCACGGCCGAATGTGCCGGATGCGAGGGAGATTCCGCCGCAGCTGACGCCGGAGTTTACTCAGTACATGCTGGATCAGCGCATGAAAACCGTTACGCAAGTGATCACAGTCCAGTTTGATCGACCCGCACAACGCAACTATGACGTATTTATACGTGTTCGTCAGCCGCTTCGTGCATCCTCCTGGAGTTATGAAGCCGGCGGTGTGCGCAAAGGAAAAACAGAAAAGACTCTCCATGTTCTAGTCGGCAAGGGGGAAAGCTGGATAGACCTATGGATTATGCGGGGGACCGATGTTGTAGACTGGCACAGTTATCGCGTGGCAATGGACGAATGGCCGAACTTGAGCGACGTACAGTTTTCGAAATGGCTCGTTCAGCGGAGCGATTCGGTCGAAGTAACGTTCAGCGTAGGCAGAAATAGTCGTCGACCGGCACCGACATATGCGTTTTTTGTCGTGAGCGATTCGTTCGGGCGCGTATTGACCGAGTCGCGAGTTGTGATATATAAAGAGGGCGGCGATGTTAAGGCGAATGTAAGCTGGACCGATGCATTGACACTAGATATGAAACTCGAGGTCTATCTCTCTGATGTTCGTGTAGAGCGACTGACCAGTGGATCGCGCAAGTATTCGAGCTACGCAAGTACGGCGTTGATCGTCGAGCAACCGTTGAAGCCGGGGCTACAGTGGATTGTGAAAGGTTCGACGGAGAACGAAGCGTGGAGGCTTTCAGTCAACAAAAGTCTTTCGGTTCTGGGAGCGGATTCTATAGATGTCGTTGATAGTCTTTCGGAAGGCCAGGGAGGGGTAGATGCGAATCTTTCCTCGGTATCCCACCTGGATATCTTGTCACGTCGCTCGGACGCTGGTGATCTGATTCGGGAGCCGTGCCTCACGTCGCTGGAATTTCGACAGGATCTGTATGCAGCATTCAAGAACTGGACGGGTTGGGCGCGTTCACGCGGAATTCGTTATGCTGATCTTAGTGCAAACCCGTCGATATCGTCCGACCTTGGAGTGTATTGCGATTCGGTCACGTGCAGGAGGTATCTGCAATCTCGACTTCAATCATATTACCCGAATCTTGAACTCCTCAATACGAACTGGAATACACGGTTTTCTTCTTGGCAGGACGTACGCACCCCCTTCACGGTATTGGACTTCTCTCCGGTTTCAGTAGACATGCAGCGGATTCGGAACGAGACGGATATTGGGGCGTACAAAGAAGCTCGAGATCAGATGCTGGATCATCGGTCAACGCTGAAAACCGGGATATCGCTTGCCCACGGCGGCACGATTTCGAACCTGTCAGAGTGGATTCCCGAGTTCGATTTGCTTTCGATACCGCCCGATCAGCTGCTCATGGAAAAGGTGCGCTCTTATCGAAGGATGGATGCCTCAACAGTAGTTCGTCTACCCGAAAAGAATTCGAACGCGTCGAGAAGGCTACTCTGGAACTCTCTTTATCACGGGATGACGGCCGTGTGGACGGGAGGGGTGGGGGAGGATGGTCAGGTATCCGAAGACACGATATTACTTGGTGAGGCTATTTATCCGCTTCGACAGGGGATCGATGTGCTGCTCCAGTCTGCCGAGCCCGTTCCAGCGTCCGTGGCGATCTATGAGAATTCGGCTTCATTGTACGTTTCAAGCCTGGAGGAACGCAGTGAGATAACCAATGTGCAAACATTGATCGTTCGTACTCTTGAGGGACTCGGTTTGGGATACGATTTCGTTTCATACTCAAAGCTGATGGAGACGGGCCTTTCCGGATACGGTGTATTGATTCTGCCACACGTGAGGGCCTTGAGCGCTGAGGAGGACGCACTTATCGGTCAGTTCATTGTCGACGGCGGAACGCTAATTACCGACGGGATAGCAGGCGAAGTAGACGAACATGGGGCGGCACGGCAGACCAGCAGCAAGGCTATTGAAGCTGCATTGCAGATTTCGTTCAGCGAGGAAGGGGATGGACGGGATGGATTGGATGCGGCTATTCGCGATGCAGAAGTACCCCGTCTTTATCCAGAGTTGACGAATGCGGGAAAATCTACCGGGTCGTTCGAATGGTTTCGCTATCGTTATGGAAAAGCTGAGCTGGTCGGTATTCTCGCCGGCGAAGGCGCCCTAGGGCGTACGCCTTCGATGAGATTTCCTGAAGGGCGGGCGGTCTACGATGTACTTGAGGGGAAACAGCTGAAAACTTCGAAGGCGGGAGCGTCTTTGAATGAAGCGGGGGCGGGATTGATATGCGTGTTGCCGTATCGGGTAAGCCGGATTGTTGCGGACGTTCCCGAGATTGTACAATCCGGGCATAGACTTCACTATTCAATGCAGATTAAGACTTTCGACGCGCTGCCGGGCGATCATTGGGTGCATGTGAAGCTGTTGGATGAAGCCGGTCGTTCTATCCGGTATTACGAGTCCACTATCGATTGCGCGGGCGGCGTGGGCGAAGGCTATATACCGCTTGCGCTGAACGAGAAGCCGGGACAATACACGTTGGTCATTCGAGACGTGATGACGGGGGTAATGACTTCGAAACGGATAGAGATAGTGTAAGGATCCGTTGTCTCTGGAATTGGGCGCTAATCGTCTTCGTTCGAACCTATTTCCAGTCCGTACTTCTGAAGTCGATATCGGAGTGATCGCGTAGTCAGTCCCAAGAGCGCGGCAGATTTTTTTCGAGAGTCGTTGGTTTTTTTCAAGGCCTGTTGAATGAGACCAATTTCCAGATCTTCCACAACCGTTTCGAGCTCTACTCCGGTGTCCGGAAGTTTCGTGATCTGCGAGCTTGGCTCGGGCATGAAGTGGAGGATATTTTCCGGCAAATCCTGCTCCTCAAGAACACTGTTTTCAGATAGTGCTACTGCGCGCTCCATCATGTTTCCCAATTCCCGGATATTGCCCGGCCATCTGTAGGCCGACAGAATATTCATAATCGAATCCGGAACGTCCAGCGGCGGGCGTCCGAGAGTTTCTGCATGCAGGTGCGCGAAATGATGCACGAGCAAGGGTATGTCATCTTTTCTCTCAGACAGCGAAGGTAGTTTTATCGGGATAACATTTAAACGATAAAACAGATCCTCCCGAAACGTGCCTTCCTGTGAGCGTTGCTCAAGATTCCGGTTTGTCGCCGACACGAGCCGTACGTCGACGGAAATGGGGCTGGTTACTCCGAGGGGGATAATCGAATTGTCGTCCAGTACGCGCAGCAGTTTTACTTGGAGCGACAGTGGCATCTCACCGATTTCGTCGAGAAACAACGTGCCGCCGTCCGCGGACAGAAACAAGCCCTCCTTGTCCTCGTAGGCCCCGGTAAATGCCCCTTTTTTATGGCCGAACAGTTCGCTTTCCAGTAGGTTTTCCGGGATGGCACCGCAGTTGATTGCGACAAATGGTTTTTCTGAGCGCTCGCTTAACTGATGGATGCTGCGGGCGACGAGTTCTTTTCCGGTGCCGCTTTCGCCGTAAATGGCAACTGTACTGGGGAGCAATGCAATACGCCGTATCATGTCGCGCACTTTTTCAATGGCCTGACTTGCGCCGATCATGTTTCGCACCTGTCCGAGTTTCGCCTGTTCCTTTTTTAGAGTTCGGTTTTCACGAAGCAGTTCGTTTTGTTCGATACTGCGTTGAATGATTATCTTAATTTCATCGTTTTTAAACGGCTTAATAATATAGTCCGAGGCTCCGAGTTTCATGGCCTCAATTGCGGACTCGACCGACCCGTGGGCGGTCATCATAATCGCGGGTATCGAATCGGCGCGCTCCTGAATCCATCCCAGAAGCGACATGCCTGCATTTTTGTCCGAGCCGATACGCAGATCCGTTATGACGGCGTCGTAACGTGCCTTCTCAAGGCATGCGCGCCCACTCTCGATATCCGGGGCGGTCTCCACATCGTATCCTTCGTTTCCCAGAATAATTTCGAGGAGTTCGCGCATTCCTTGTTCGTCGTCTACGACAAGTATTCGCTTACGACTCATTCTTTGATCCCTTCGCTTCGTGACGTAGCCGGGGGAGGCGCAATTCCAGGGCGCATCCGCCTCCCGCTCGGTTTGAAGCTCTTATCGTACCATTGTGTGCTGTAATAATCCTCATGCAGACGGCAAGCCCCATACCTACGCCTGAATCTTTCATTGTAAAGAAGGGTTCAAATATTTTTTCTATTGTTCCCGGTTCGATTCCCGGGCCGGTATCGTCAAAACGAATCTGTACGGGACCGTCGTCAATTTGGCTCGCCTGAATCAACAAGGTTCCCGCGAAGTCCATGGCTTCGACCGCGTTTTTCCCGATGTTCACGAACACCTGTTTCAGTTGGGAAGCGTTCCCCGAAATCCAGTACGCTTCGTCAGGAATTGAGCATTCGATCTGCAACGCTTTGTGTTGGTCATACTCTCTCCGCAGGAGAGTAGCGACGTCGTCGATGATTCCACTCAACTCAAGGGGCTTTACATCTTCAGAGGGATTTGTGGAAAAATCGAGAAAACCTTTTACGATTTCGTTCAGGTGATCGGATTCACGCAAAGCCATTGCCTGGAGTCGCTCTATCAGTTCCTGCGACTGCGAAGACGAGCGCATCTCGTCGACGGCACCGCGAATGACGGCCACGGGATTGCGGATTTCATGAGCGAGACCAACGGCCAGTTCACCCACGACTGCCATGCGATCCTGTCGCAGCAGCTCTTGGCGCATCGCATTCATTTCGGTAAGATCGGTGAAAGAGACGATAAGTCCGGTCAGTTCGCTTTCGTCGTTGTACATGTGATTTGTCGTTAAACCGAGCAGGGTTGTCGAGCCCTGGGGCTGCTGTAGTTGAAATTCGTAACTGTTGTAGTCTTTGCCCGAACGCAGGGCCGTCAACACAGGGCACTCGTCGCCGGAAGCTGTGTGCATGATCTCTCCGATGGAGCGGCCCATGGATTCTTCACTTGGAATACTCAGGATCCTGCTGGCGGACACATTCTGCGCTGCGATCATGCCTCGCTCGTTGGTAATGATAAAGCCGCTTGCCATATTGTCCAGAATTTCACTTTGGAATTCCCGCAATTTGTAGATTCGATTGTTCCAGTATCCTGAAATGAACGCAGTCAGGTAGATGAGCATGACTTGAACGAGATAGTTGTACCACAGGTTAAATGTGCTCGAGAATCGATCCTGGGACGGGTGCAGCAGTGTTTGTTCAAGCATGAATACTGATGCCAGGGTCGCGATGACGAATCCTTGTCTCAACCCCAGGAGGACACCGACTTCCAGAACGACAACGACGAAAATGAAGGTAAAAAAACTTGTCGGCCCATCGGTTAGGGCTACTGTGAGTGCGACTACGGAAAAATCGACGACGACTTGCGCCCATGTCTGCGAGGAACCGACCTGCTGTTTTGCGTGGAGTGTGTGCAGATACCAGTAGTTGGTTAGGAATCCGAAAGTATATAGAAACAGGAGATACTCGGCGCCGCGTTCGATGGAGAGGAATGCTGAACCAACAGTGATGAACGACAGGACACCCATGCGGGCGACAGCGAAATTGCGCAGCCATCCGCTTTCGCCTTCAAGGGTCCATTCGAGCGAGGTGTATTCGCGTTGCGGATTCGAGAAGAAGCGGGATCGCGTCGATGATGAAAATGATCTGCTCACGCACAGGTACTCCTTCGAGCAATTGTGGAGAAGTCAGTACATGATCCGAAAACAGGCCTAGTAGTTTGCGCCTTTGTCGATCAGGTTCTGCAATCCTTCCTGATTGGAACTGCGTTTCATCGCCATGTCGAGCGTGACAATATTACGCTTGTATAGACGATACAGCGATTGATTCATGGTCATCATGCCTTCCCCGGCACCGATTTCAATCATGGAGGGAATTTGCTCGAGTTTTTCCGACCGAATCAATGCGCGAATGGCCGGGTTCATTAGCATTAATTCCATACACATTGCGCGGCCGCCCCCGTCAGCTTTGGGAATTAGCTGCTGTACACAGACCCCTTCAAGCACGAAAGACAACTGCGTACGCACTTGGTCCTGCTGGTTGGCAGGGAACACGTCGATAATACGGTTCATCGTCTGGAGGGCATCATTGGTGTGCAGTGTAGCGAATGCGAGGTGGCCCGTTTCTGCAACCGTCAGACCTGCTAGTATTGTTTCGGGGTCGCGCATTTCGCCGATGAGAATTACGTCTGGATCCTGGCGCAAGATGCGCTTGAGCGCCGCGCTGAAGGAGTTGGTATCTGAGTGAATCTCACGCTGATTTACAATGGCCGTTTTATGAGAATGCAGGAATTCGATAGGGTCTTCAATGGTAATGATGTGAACCTGACGTTCGCGGTTTATTTTATCTATGATTGAAGCAAGTGTGGTGGATTTACCGCTACCAGTTGGTCCGCACACCAAAACCAGACCGTGAGGTTTGTATGCGAAATCCGCTATCGGGTCTGGAAGTCCCAACTCGTCGAAATCGAGGATTTCGTAGGGAATAGTACGAAACGCTCCGACAACTGAACCGCGGTCACGATATACGTTGAGGCGAAAACGGCTTAAGCCGGTAACACCAAAGGACAAATCGCATTCCTTTTCTTCTTCGAACTCGGCTATCTGTTCTTCGTTCATTACCGAGTAGATAATTTCCTGTGTTTCATTGGGGCGCAGTACCGGGTACCCGTCCATAGGCTCGGTTAGACCATGTATGCGCATAACCGGAGGCGCACCGGCAACAATATGAAGGTCACTGGCGCCCAGTTCGATGAGTTTCACCAGCAACTGCTTGATGTTAATATCGGTGGTTTCTGCTGATTCTGACACAGTGTTTTTCCTGTACGAGCCCCAAGTTTAATCCGCGCCGGTCACTCGCAATACTTCTTCGATGGTTGTCAAGCCTTTTGCGGCTTTCGCCAGTGCATTCTGGCGCAATGTCCGCATGCCGCACGCTACTGCCACTTTCTTAATCTGACTTGATGATCCTCGATTCAATATCACGTCTTCCAGTTCAGGATAATTATTCATCGCTTCGATTACTGCAAGCCTACCTTTATAACCTGTGTTTTTGCAACTCGTACAACCGCGGCCCTTGACGAAATTTGGAACATCTGCATAGGTGGTCTCGTTGAACTGTACTTGCTCAAGGGCTTCGTCCGTTACCTGTTGTGCTTCTTTGCAGTCCGGGCAAACACGCCGCATCAGGCGTTGTGCCGCCGCGAGGGCAACCGAGGACTGCACCAGGAAGGGTTCCAGATTCATGTCTGTCAGGCGGGTAAAGACGCTGGAGGCATCGTTCGTGTGGAGTGTACTGAGTACCAAGTGGCCCGTCAGGGCCGCTTTTATCGCGACATCAGCGGTTTCTTCATCACGTATTTCACCGACCATTACGACGTCGGGGTCCTGACGCAGGATCTGGCGCAACGCAACTGCGAAGGTGAACCCGATGTCCGCATGGGTCTGCACCTGATTGACGCCGAACAATTCATACTCCACCGGATCTTCTACTGTTACCACGTTTTCAGTGACTTCGTTGAGGCGGTGCAGCGCGGAATACAATGTTGTTGTTTTACCGCTACCTGTAGGCCCGGTAATCAGGAGCATGCCAAAGGGAAGGACCAAGGCATCCTGGAACGTTTTCATGGGCTGCTCTTCGAATCCCATTGCGTTCAGATCAAGGGTAAGCGATCCTTTGTCCAGAATACGCATCACGATCTTTTCACCGTGATAGGTCGGCAAAATAGCGGTACGGAAATCGATCTCGCGGCCTTTGAACACGATGCGGAAACGACCATCCTGCGGCAGCCGATGCTCCGCAATGTCCAGATTAGCCATAATCTTGATACGCGATATTATTGCAGATGCCAGATTACGAGGGGGATTCTTTGTTTCTTCGAGTTTTCCGTCTACACGATACCGAATGCGAATCACCTTCTCATACGGTTCGATATGGATGTCGCTCGCGCCCAACTCGAGACCATTGACCAATATTAGATTGACCAATCGGATAAGGGGTGCATCTTCTGCGTCGTTCTTCATCGCAGAAATATCCGCGACCTCTTCGGTTTCCTCGACATTCTCCACATCGTCTTCGCTGCCGTCGCTGATGAGTTCTTCGTAGAGTTCATCGTACATTTCGACGCCTTTGGCGCTGGACCCGTAGTACTTCTCTATAGTTTCTTCCAACTCATGCTGCATTGCCACAACGGGTTTTATTTCGTAACTCGTGAGAAGGCTCAGGTCATCCAATGCCATGATGTTAAGAGGATCGGCCATCGCCAAGGTCAGCACATCGCCAGTGAGCGATATCGGCAGCATAAGGTATTGGCGTGCCAAAGTCTCCGGAACTTCTTCAAGGACTTTTTCGGAAATATTGTAGTGGGCTACACGAATATGCGGGATGCCCAGTTGCTCACTTATGGTGATGACGAGGTCTTCCTCGCTCAGGTATTCTTTGTCAACAAGTATTGATGCGAGATTGCCGCCCTGCTGGCGCTGAATATTGATGCATTCGCGCAGCTGATCCGACGTAACCAATTCTTGTTCTGTCAGAACATCACCGAGTCTCTTCTTTACTTTGGTTGCCACTTATTTCTGCTCCATAGTACTGTAGACGTGCCGTATCCCTTCGGAGCTCCACCGGGAGAACCCAATGCCACTCTGCTGAGCCACGATCAATATCTGTAGCATCGTAAGGAATTTCGAGGACACTTGGAATAGCAAATTCAGTACACCCAAAACACTCTACAGCGTTTACTCGATATCACAAACTGTAAGATCCATTTTACTTCATCATCCAGAGGTTAAAACTATCATAAAGTACACTATTTGTCAATAATTTATAAAATGAGATGTATTCGAGAGGTATGGTAATGTGATGTCAGACAGGAAGCACTTATGGGGCTGGAAATAGAGCGAAAGTTTCAAGTTGTTGGAGATGGCTGGCGTGAAAAAGTTGTGCCGACCCATTATCGACAGGGGTATCTCGCCGTTGGACCGCCAGTGTCGGTTCGCGTTGCGGATTCCAAGGCTATGCTGAACATCAAACAGTCGACGCTTGACATTGCCCGCGCCGAATTCGAGTACGAAATTCCGCTGGCCGACGCCGAACACATGCTCGAACATCGGTGCGACGGCCATATCGTAGAAAAAAACAGGTATATCATCGACTTCGATGGTTCTCGCTGGGAGGTTGATGAGTTTCTTGGCGAAAATGAGGGTTTATTGATCGCGGAGACTGAACTGGACAGCATCGACCAAACCTTCTCGCGCCCGCCCTGGCTCGGCCCAGAGGTCTCGGAAGACGAACGCTACTTCAACTCCTATCTCTCGCAGAAGCCGTATAATCAGTGGTCGGAAAAGTAGGTATAGATTTGACGGTTGATGAGTTTAAAGGGTGCGGGACGAACTCAAATACTCGTGTGCCGTTCCATCGTTTGCCCGACATTTGCTATACTCTACGTCAATCCAAAGCGTATTTTAACTGGAGGAATTTCCCTTGTTTGAATCATTAGAAATGGCCCCTCCGGATGCTATATTGGGGCTGACAGAAGCCTTTAATCAGGACACGAACCCAGACAAAATCAATCTGACAATCGGCGTTTACAAAAACGAGTCCGGTACGACTCCGATCTTTCGCACGGTCAAGAAGGCTGAAGAACGTATCCTCAGTGAAGAGTCCACGAAGAGCTACCTGGCCATCAACGGCTCCAAAGAATACGCGAGTGCGGTTCAGCATCTCATTTTTGGCGATGACCATGAGATAGTTTCATCCGGCCGCGCAGTCACCGCACATACGCCCGGCGGCACAGGTGCGCTGCGAGTTGCTGCCGAGTTTATCAAGCGCGTTAACCCGGATGCTACGGTATGGCTGAGCAAACCGACCTGGCCAAATCACCCGTCCATTTTTGAGGCGGCAGGGCTTGCCATGAAAAGCTATCCCTATTACGATGCCGAATCCAAGACGCTCGATTTCGACGCGATGACCGCTGCCCTCGAACAAGTCCAACCGCGGGATACTGTCCTGCTCCATGGATGCTGCCATAACCCGACCGGCATGGACCCCGATGCTGAGCAATGGCAGCAACTTGCCGAACTGTTGTCCTCCAAACAGGCCCTTGTCTTTTTCGACTTTGCTTATCAGGGGCTTGGCAACGGGCTTGATGAGGATGCCGTAGGTCTTCGTACTTTTTGTAAAGAAGGCTGTGAGCTGCTGGTCTCAAGTTCCTTTTCCAAGAATTTCGGTCTGTACCGCGAACGTACTGGTGCATTGACGCTCGTCGCGAAGGATGCCGATATCGCTGCGAAGAGCATGAGTGTCCTCAAGCAGGTCATCCGTGCGAATTACTCGAACCCGCCGTCTCATGGAGCAGCCATCGTCACGACGATACTCGGCGATCCGGACCTGCGGGCTGACTGGGAAGCGGAAGTCAAGGAGATGTGCGCACGAATCGCAGATATGCGAAGGCAGTTCGTTGAGAAGTTGAAAGAACTCGGCGTTACCCGCGACTTTTCATTTCTGACGACGCAGAACGGCATGTTTTCCTTTTCTGGATTGAACCCTGAGCAGGTGAAGCGGCTCAAAGACGAATACGCCATCTATATAGTCGGCAGCGGACGCATCAACGTGGCGAGCCTGACCCCAGGAAATATCGATGCCTTCTGCAAGGCTGTATCGGAAATTCTGTAGCTGCCGTGCGAGGAAAGGATAATCCCTTTTGTTACTGAATCTGATGCTCATCGCAGTTGCCGGCGGACTTGGAGCTGTCGCGCGATACGGCACCGGACTCCTCGTCATTCGTTTTGTTCCCGAAGAAAACTTTCCCTGGGCGACGTTCACGGTAAACATGGTCGGCTGCCTGTTGTTTGGCATCGTTTTTGCCGCGATTGAGGCGGCGACACATTGGGACCCTTGTACGCTGGCGCGGGCGCGTATGGTTTTGTTGACTGGATTCATGGGCGCGTTCACGACTTACTCGACCTATGCTTTTCAATCCGTCCTGCTGATTCAGGATGCAAGGTGGGGACTGGCCGTTGGGAATATTGCCGGGCAGACGATCATCGGCGTGCTCGCCATCTTCGCTGGATTGTATGTTGGTAAAGCGGTGTTTTAACGCCCGACGCAATGTTGCTACAATGCCTGTCACCAACAAGGCAGACGATCAGTCCAACATTATGATGTTCCAAATATGGTAGGCGAAGAACTCGGCTCCTCCGAATGGCACGAAGTTACCCAGGAAGACATTCAGAAATTTGCCGAAGCTACAGGCGATTTCCAGTGGATCCATCTGGATGTAGAACGCGCAAAGAAGGAATCCCCATACGGCTGCACCATCGCGCACGGCTATTACACGCTTTCGCTGATGCCGATGCTTATGGCGCAGATCTGGAAATTGACGGGTGCGAAAATGGGCGTGAACTACGGCCTGAACAAGCTGCGTTTTCCGGCTCCTGTACCCGTTGGCAAAAAAGTACGCGCGACTGCCACGCTGCAGGAGGTCAAAGAAATCAAAGGCGGATTTCAGTACGTCGTTGCGGCGACCATCGAAGTCGAAGACTCCGAAAAACCTGCCGCTGCGGTCGAGGCTATTTTTCGTACCTACACATGATCGGAAATACGGAGTATTTCACGGTTCTTTTTGGTTTTACCTTTTTCTATCAAGAAAAAGGTAAAAGCGGTTAAGCGGTAAACACATGTCCGAAGATCCCCTATATATACGCATACTTGAGAAGCTGGGCGTGAACACCACGCGCCTCAAATGGAAGCTGTATCAAAAAGAGCGGAAGGTTCAGGACATCGCGCGCACGGGGATACGTCCCAAGGGGCTTCAATGGCTGTCGTACCCGCACAAGATCTGTTCTCACTGTCACGCCATAAACGACAAGGAAGCCCGCGAATGCAGCTCGTGTAACCGACGACTTCCGAACATGCTTATCTATAAAATCAGCCGCCTGTTGACAAGTGCAGCTTCTGGTGAGTCACCGGTGATCATTCAAGGCTTCGACTTACTCGACGTATGCCTTTCAATCCGTCCTGCTGATTCAGGACGCAAAGTGGGGACTGGCCGTCGGGAACATTGCCGGGCAGACGGTTATCGGATTACTTGCCATCTTCGCCGGATTGTATGTTGGTAAAGCGGTGTTTTAACGCCCGACGCAATGTTGCTACAATGCCTGTCACCAACAAGGCAGACGATCAGTCCAACATT
>JYMV01051085.1_pt1 | contig 20786 bp, 23 predicted proteins | sample 338911 | NCBI WGS metagenome assembly JYMV01 (sample SAMN03354496, study PRJNA234377) | hydrothermal vent metagenome | biome: Deep sea; feature: Hydrothermal plumes at the Eastern Lau Spreading Center, Western Pacific Ocean; material: Seawater | place: Tonga | collected 2009 | depth 2000 m m
TTGCAGTTAATCTTCAAACCGCCTGGCTCTCTCCTCCCGTTGCACTCTCTGCTTATTTTTTAAAAGGAGTAGTTCCAGAATGGGATTTAAAAGATATTTATATCGGCATGATGCAATTTATGGTTCTCCAAATAATCGGTTTGATTATTATAATAATTTTTCCTCAAATTGTTCTTTGGTTGCCCACCTATATTTTTGGTAAATAAAAAGGGTAATACCCGAATAGGATTTAAAGGATATATATTGGAATGATGCAGTTTATGGTTTTACAGATAATCAGATTAATAATTATCATTGTTTCCCCAAAATTGTGTTGTGGCTGCCTACTGTCTTATATGGACAGTGAGATATTTTTGTTTAAAATAAAACTGTGATTCAACAAAAAGAAAATTTTCCGCTAAAAAATTGGGAGATAGTTTCTGTAAATCCAAATAATAAAAATTGGAATTGGAAAGATTTATTTTGTTTTTGGGGAAATAATGTACAAAGTGTAATTGGTTTTTCATTGATAGCTTCACTTTATCTAGTTTACAATTTAAATTTTTTAATTGTTTTAATTGGCTGTCTAATAGCTTCTTTTTTAGTTTATATTTTTGCCAACTTAATAGGTAAACCTTCCCAAAAACATGGATTACCATTCCCGGTAATTTTAAGAACCTCAATGGGCATTAATGGAGCCAGGTATATTGCGTTATTAAGAGGCTTGGTAGGTATTTTTATGTTTGGAATTCAAACATTCTTTATATCTAAATCTATAGGATATCTAATAAGAATAACATTGTTTTCTATAGATAGTAGTTTTTTAGACCAAGATATATTTTTATATTTTTATATGGGAATGAATATAATTGACGGAATTGCTTTTTTATTTACATTATTAATTCAGTATTCACTGTTTAGCAAAGGACAATCGGCAAATAGATTATTTATAAATTTTTCGGCATTATTTGTTTATTTTGGACTAATTATATTTTTAATATTAGTTATTTCTGAGAATTTTTATGAAGTATCAAATTCATTTAAATTATCTCTAAACATTGTGAATCCTATAGCAAAAAACAATGTATTGCCTTTGATGACTGTAATTGGAACGATGTTTGCTTATTTTTCAATTGTTATTGTTAATTTTGGTGATTTTTCTAGATATGTCAAAAACGAAGAAGAATTAAATAAAGGCAATATTAGTTTAGTAATTAATTTGATTTTATTTTCATTTCTAACAATTTTTATTGTTTTAGGTGTTGATATCATTTTAATAAAAAACATGGTTCAGGTTGATAGTTTATTAACTAATCCAAATGATATAATTGGCAAATTTGACAATACATATTTGTCAATCATGGCTTTGTTATTTATTTTATTTGCAACAGCATCTACAAATTTAATTGCAAATTATATTCCTTCTCAAAATGCTTTATTAAATTTTTTACCAAAAAATCTTTCATTAAAAAGTTCAGGATATTTAATTGTATTATTTGGATTTTTTGCAGGATTATTCTGGCTACCTGTTTTGAGCCAAATAGGAATATTATCACTTGTAGATACTATTGGATCTTTTTTTGGACCAATATCTGGAATAATGATTGCAGACTATTATTTGATAAGAAATAAACATATATCAAATAAAGATATATTTTCTTCAATATCAGGAAGTTCTTATTATTATTCAAATGGTTGGCAAATTAAAGGTATTTACGCATTATTTATTGGATTTATATTTTCTGCTGCAACTATATGGAATACTGATTTAAGCTTTCTGCATTCTTTTTCATGGTTCATTGGAGCATTTGTATCTTGGATAACATATTATTTGTTGGCAAGTGATTAAATGCATCAATTTGATTTAAGAAATAGAACAGCAATAATTACTGGTGGAGCTCAAGGATTAGGACTAGGTATAGCGAAGCGATTTATTGAATCTGGAGCAGAAGTAATTATTTGGGATATAGATAAGAGATTAATAAAAGAAGCAAAACAAGAATTAAATAGTAATAAACTAACTTCACAAATAGTAGATGTTACCGATTTTGAAGATATTAAAACAAACATAGATGCAATAATCATTAACAAAAAAGTGGATATTTTTGTTAATAATGCCGGAGTCACTGGATTAACTACTGGATTATGGGATTATCCAATTGATGAGTGGCATAAAGTTTTAAATGTAAATCTCAATGGAACTTTTTATTGTTGCAAGGCAATAGTTCCTCATATGATAAAAAATAATTATGGAAGAATAGTAAATGTTGCTTCGGTAGCTGGAAAAGATGGAAATGCAAATGCTAGCGCTTATAGTTCTGCAAAAGCTGCTGTTATAGGATTAACAAAATCTTTAGGTAAAGAGTTAGCAAATAAAAATATCGCGGTTAATGTAGTTACACCAGCAAGTGCAAAAACCAGAATACTTGATCAAATGTCAAAAGAGCATGTTCAGTTTATGTTTTCAAAAATTCCAAGAAAAAGATTTTTAGAAATGAATGAGTTTGCCTCTTTAGTTACTTGGTTGTCCAGTGAAGAAAATTCATTTTCCACAGCTGCTGTTTTTGATATTAGCGGTGGTAGATCTACTTATTAGGCTTACTTAAAGGCAAAATCGAAGTCTCTATCTTAGTTCGATGTAATTCTTTAGATATTACAGGTGCAAAAATTATTAGCGACCAATAAACTAGAAGTATAAATATAGATAAAGTTTTCATGTAATTTCAAATAGGTAATGATTTTGAATAATGCGTGTCTTAATAGTGACTAAACTATGATTTTTCAAAAATAATTGAAAAAAAATTTTCTTAAGCTATAGGTGTTACATGATCAGATTTATAAATTTCATTTTACTATTTTGGATGTTTTTGTGTTTAACTCTAAAAGCTGAAACAGTTAGCGTTTTTGAATTTACCGAAAAAGAATTTGGCACTTTAAAAGTTAGAAAAGTTATAGGTGCTAAAGGAGAGACTAAATACTCTCTTGGAAGCAATGAAAATGGTCAATTTCTTAGAGCTGAAGCAAAAGGAACAGCGTCTGGACTAGGTCAAAAAGTTAAAATTGATCTAAATAAAACTCCTTTTATAAATATTACATGGAAGATAGAGAAAGATCTTAAAGGAATAGATGAAAAAACTAAAAAGGGCCATGATTTTGCGGCAAGAGTATTTGTTGTTAAAAAGACAGGATTAACTCCTTTATCCAACAAAGCAGTAAATTATGTATTCTCTAGTAATAATTCAGTAAATGAATCTTGGAGAAGCCCTTACACCAAAAGCTCAGTAGATTATGTTTTATCTACAACAAAAGATAACATAAATGAATGGGTTACTGTTAAAGCAAATGTTAAAGAGCATTTTAAGAAATTACATGATCTAGATGTTGAAGAATTAACCGGAGTAGCAATTATGACTGATACAGATCAAACAAAAATAAAAGCTATCTCTTATTATCAAAATATTTATTTTTCGTCAGAATAATTACAATTTAGTGTATTTTTTTAAGCTTACACTTAAAAAAGACAAAACTATTGCTGCAATCACATCTTCTATTGGTTGCGCAGAAGGATAACAAAATTTCAAAGAATCACACCTATTAGCCAAATGAAATAAATTTTCATGAATAATTTAGTATTTTGATATCATTTAATTAAATTAATTTTAAGACTTTTTTAAATAATGAAGTCATCTTTTGTTCGTTAAGCCTACCAGTATTTACATTTCTTGGACTTGGATGATAGCAACCAACTAATAAAATATTATTGGTTAAATGATAAACGTTGTTGTGACCAAACTTAATTTTGTCTGAAAAACCATAATTAGTTTTATAAAAATAAACACATGCATCAAAAGCAATTTTTCCAAGAGCTACAATTACTTTTAGATTTTTTAAAAGATTTATCTCTTGTTTAAAATAATTAAAGCAATTATCTAATTCATTTTTTAAAGGTTTGTCACCAGGAGGCACGCACTTTAGTGCTGCTGTAATAAAAGCATTATTTAGTTTTAAACCATCATTGATATGATCAGAATTGCTTTGATTGGAAATCTTAGCTTTATATAAGCATTTGTATAAAAAATCTGACGACTTATCTCCAGTAAATACTCTTCCTGTTCTTGTTCCACCATGAGCTGCTGGAGCCAAACCCACGAAAAAAATTTTGCCATTTATATCTCCAAATCCTGTTATAGGTTTCCCCCAATAAGTTTGATCTCTGTATTGTTTTCTCTTTTCTCTTGATATCTTTTTTCTAAATTTAACTAATCTAGGACATTTGTTACATTTGATTATTTTATTAGATAATTTTTGAAATTTATCTTTCATAATATGGTGATCTCTGTAGATTTTGACCTTAGATATTTGGTTTAACTCATTTTTGATTAGCTTTTTTATATAACGTAATTCCTTTATTTACTTTATGATTGTAAGATTCTTTAAAACTTTCTAGCTGCCATCCATTTAATCTTTTTTGTATTATTTTAAGATTTTCTTTTTTCCATTCATCACTAGTTTCTTCAATTTTCCACATTTTTTTATCAGCATTACTTCTTCCACAACCATAACAAAAGCCAGTCACGGGATCAGTTTTGCAAATACTTATACATGGTGAAATGATCATAATTTTTAACTTTTATATATTTATATTTTATAATTCAATAAATTGATAATTATTGACGTTGGACAAATGAAATCAATCATATATAAAACTGCATTATTGTGGGCAAGTGGCGGAATTGGTATACGCGCTAGTCTTAGGAACTAGTACCGAAAGGTTTAAGAGTTCGAGTCTCTTCTTGCCCACCAAGAAATTATGAAAGTTACAGTTGAAAATAAAAAAGGTCTAACAAAAGACCTAAGAGTTTTTATCGACAAAAAAACTATGTCTTCATATATAAATGAAAAATATGAAGAGGTTAAAAAAAATGTTGTATTAAAAGGTTTTAGACCAGGGAAGGTGCCTAGAGAGATTTTAAAAAGACAATTCGGCGAGACTATATTTGGAGAAGTTCTGGATAAAGTTTTAAAAGATACCAGCTCCAAAGTGCTTGAAGAAAATAAAATTAAACCTGCAGGTCAACCTAAAATAGATTTAAAAACTTATGGTGAAGACAAAGATTTAGAATATGTTATTTCAGTAACAGAACTTCCGAAAATTGAAATAAAATCAATAGAAAATATTAAATACGATCAATATATAGTAAAAATAGATCCTACAGAAACAGATAAAAGAATAGAGCAAATAGCACAAAGTCAAAATAATTTTAAGGAAGTAGAAGGAACAAAATCTACTGAAGGAGACTTGGTAATCTTTGATTACAAAGCAACTATTGATAACAAAGAATTCAAAGGTGGAGAAGGTAAAAATACACAACTAGTTTTAGGCAAAGATTTATTTATTAAAGGATTTGATAAACAATTAATTGGTTTAAAAAAAAGTGATCAGAAAAAAGTGGAAGCAGTATTGCCTGAAAATTATCCTGAAAAAGAATATGCAAATAAAAAAGCTATTTTTGATTGTAAAATTATAACAGTTAAAAAACCTGAAAAAACAAAAATCAACGATGAGTTTGCTAAAAACTTAGGTTCCAAAGATTTAAATAATTTAAAAGAATTAATTTCAAAACAAATTAACGAAGAATATAAAAATTCATTAGATACAATAACTAATAAACAAATTTTAAATCAACTTGAAAAATTTAAAGTTGATGAAATTCCGGATAATTTAATTGAACAAGAAGTAAAAATTTTATCACAAGACATGAAAGAAGAAGAAATTAAAAAAAATAAAAAAAATTTTGAAGATCAAGCTAAGAAAAGAATTAAAACAGGATTAATTTTAAATCAATTTGGAGAACAAAATAATATCAAAATATCTGATCAAGAAATGCAAACTGCAATACAAAAACAATTAAGAACTATGCCGGGTCAAGAAAAAATGGTTCAGGAATATTATCAAAAAAATCCATCTGCTTTAGCTAGTCTTAGAGGATCTTTGTATGAAGAAAAAATAATTCAAACGATCAAAGATAAAACCAAAGCAACCAAAATAGAAATTACTCAAGTGCAGGCTCAAAAATTATTAAAAGAAGAAAATGAAAAAAATATAAAAGAACAGTCGCAAGAATTTAAAGATATTGATACTGATACCAAAAAAGTCAAAAACTCATTAAAAACTAAAAAACCTAAAAAAACTTCAAAAAAAAGTTTATCAACAAAAACAAAATCAAAAAAAGTTAGCAAAAAGTAATCACAAGTTGTATAAGTACAACGAATCAGCTTATGAGCATAAAAATACCTGAACAATTAAATACGCTTATCCCAATGGTGGTTGAACAATCAAATAGGGGTGAAAGAGCTTATGATATTTATTCAAGATTATTAAAAGAAAGAATAGTTTTTATTGTTGGAACTATAAGCGATACTGTAGCATCATTAGTAACAGCTCAATTATTATATCTAGAATCTGAAGATCCAAAAAAGGAAATTTCACTTTATATTAATGCTCCTGGAGGATTAGTTACAGCTGGTTTAGGAATTTATGATACTATGCAGTATATTAAACCTGATGTTTCAACTTTGTGTATCGGTCAAGCTGCAAGTATGGGTTCTTTTTTATTAGCAGCTGGTGCTAAAGGAAAAAGATTTTCTCTACCAAATTCTAGAATTATGGTTCATCAACCATCGGCTGGTTATCAGGGACAAGTAACGGATATTGAAATTCATGCCAACGAAATTTTATCATTAAAAAGAAGATTAAATGAAATTTATTCTAAACATACAAACAAATCTGTTGATGTAATCAAAAAAGCTCTTGAAAGAGATAATTTTATGACTCCAGAAAATGCTAAAGACTTTGGTTTAATTGATAAAGTAGTATTTAAAAGAGAATGATTCACAACATATAGTTTTTCACTCAACCCAAGCTTGATTACTGAGAGTCATCTGTATATGTATTAGAGTGTTAATTTGATTCGTTATAAAATTTATGAGCAATAATAATAAAAATATTCTCTACTGTTCTTTTTGTGGCAAAAGCCAACACGAGGTTAGAAAACTTATAGCTGGTCCCACAGTATTTGTTTGCGATGAGTGTGTTGAGCTATGCATGGATATTATTAAAGAGGAGAGCAAAGATACATTTATAAAAAACCAAGACGGTTTACCACCTCCCAGAGAGATTTGTTCTGTACTAGACGATTATGTAATTGGCCAGGATCATGCAAAAAAAGTTTTATCAGTTGCAGTACACAATCATTATAAAAGATTAAATTACGAAAACAAAACAAGTAAATCCGTCGAACTGGCAAAATCAAACATTTTATTAGTTGGACCTACAGGATGTGGAAAAACTTTATTAGCTCAAACATTAGCTAGAATTTTAGATGTTCCATTTACAATGGCAGATGCTACCACATTAACCGAAGCTGGATATGTTGGTGAAGATGTTGAAAATATTATTCTGAAACTTTTACAAGCTGCAGATTATAATGTTGAAAAAGCACAAAGAGGAATTGTTTATATCGATGAAGTAGATAAAATAAGCAGAAAATCAGAAAATCCTTCGATAACAAGAGATGTATCAGGCGAAGGAGTACAACAAGCTTTATTAAAGATAATGGAAGGAACAATTGCAAGTGTTCCACCACAAGGTGGCAGAAAACATCCACAACAGGAATTCTTACAAGTTGATACAACGAATATTTTATTTATTTGTGGTGGAGCATTTTCTGGATTAGAAAAAATTATCTCTCAAAGAGACAAAGGTTCATCTATTGGTTTTGGTGCCGAAGTTAAGAGCATTGAAGATAAAAACATTGGAGAATGGATGAAAGGTTTAGAGCCTGAAGATTTATTGAAATATGGTTTAATACCCGAGTTTATTGGAAGATTGCCAATAACTGCTACTTTAGAGGATTTAGATGAAAAATCTTTAGTAAAAATATTACTAGAGCCAAAAAATTCTTTAATTAAACAATTCCAAGAATTGTTTAAATTTGAAGGTGTAAAACTAACTTTTAAAGAAAATGCTATTAGAAAGATAGCAGATAAAGCAATTAATAAAAAAGCTGGTGCTAGAGGATTAAGATCAATTTTAGAACATATATTGCTTAAAACTATGTTTGATTTACCTGGTCAGGAGAATATTGAAGAAGTGATTGTTGATATTGGCTCAGTTAAAGGTGAATATGAACCTATTATTATTCATTCAAAAAACAACAAATCTAAGGCAGAAAAAACTTCAGCGGCATAAATAACCGTTAATTTAGACATAATTATCTATTGCAAATTTCTATATAATATCCATATTGGCGTGATGGATGTTAAACACACACTGCCGTTATTACCTTTAAGAGATATAGTTATATTTCCCAGTATGGTGATTCCTTTATTTGTTGGTAGAGATAAGTCTATCTCTTCATTAAATGAAGTAATGAAAGATAACAAAAAAATTATTTTAGTTACACAAAAAAATTCAGAAGTTGATGATCCAAAAAAAACTGATGTGTTTACATATGGTTGTGAGAGCACCATTCTTCAACTTCTAAAACTACCAGATGGTACTGTTAAAGTTTTAGTTGAAGGCATTAAAAGAGTTAAAATTATTGATTTTAAAAATGATGAAAAATTCATCACTTGTACATATGAATATCAAAACGATGTAATAGCGCCAGATGAGGATTTAATGCCTCTAGCGATGATCGCTATAAGAAGATTAGAGAAGTTAACTTCTGTAAATAAAAAAATTTCAGCAGAGACAATTAATAATATTAAACAATTAAAAGATCCCACAAAGATTGTTGATAATATTGCGTCTTATTTAAATTCTACCATGTCGGAAAAACAACAAATTTTTGAAACTGTTGATGTTAAGAAAAGATTGAATAGTGTCATTAAAATAATGGAAAATGAAGCTAGCATTATAGGAGTAGAAAGAAAAATTAGAGGAAGAGTTAAAAATCAGATGGAAAAAACTCAAAGAGAGTACTACTTAAATGAACAGTTGAAAGCTATTCAAAAAGAATTAGGAGAAATAGAAGACGGTAAAGACGAAACTTCAAGTTTAAACAAAGCTATAATAAAATCTAAAATGCCAAAAGAAGTTCATAAAAAATGTATGAGTGAACTTAGTAAACTAAAAAATATGAGTCCAATGTCTGCAGAGGCTACTGTAGTTAGAAATTATCTGGATTGGATGATTGATGTTCCTTGGTTCAAAAAAGATAAGATTGATATTGATTTAAATAAAGCCTTAAAAGTTTTAGATGAAGATCATTATGGTTTAGAGAAAGTCAAAGAGAGAATTATTGAATTTTTAGCTGTTCAAAAAAGAATGGGAAAAAGCAAAGGTCCAATTTTATGTTTAATTGGTCCCCCAGGAGTTGGAAAAACATCGCTTGGTAAATCAGTTGCAAGAGCTACTAACAGGCAGTTTGTTAGAATGTCACTTGGTGGTGTAAGAGATGAAGCTGAGATTAGAGGTCATAGAAGAACCTATATTGGATCTTTACCAGGCAAAATTATTCAAATGATGAAAAAAGCTGGAACAATAAATCCTTTAATTTTATTTGATGAGATAGATAAAGTTGGAAACGATTATAGAGGCGATCCTTCATCAGCTTTATTAGAAGCTTTAGATCCAGAACAAAATACTACATTTAATGATCATTATTTAGAAGTTGATTATGATTTATCAGATGTAATGTTTGTAACTACAGGTAATACTTTAAATATCCTTCCTCCACTATTAGATAGAATGGAAGTTATAAGAATTCCTGGTTATACAGAAGATGAAAAAATTAATATTGCAGACAAATTTTTGCTTCCAAAACAGATTAAAGAAAATGGAATTAAACAGGGCGAGTTAGATGTTAAAGATGGAACTATAAAACAAATTATAAGAAGTTATACTAGAGAAGCTGGAGTAAGAAATTTAGAGAGAGAAATATCAAAAATATCAAGAAAAGTTGTTAAACAGGTAATTAACGGAGAAAAACAGACAGTAAAAGTAAATGACAATAATATTTCAGATTTTTTAGGGATTAAAAAATTTAAGTATGGAGAAGTTGAAACAGAAGATAAAGTTGGAGTAGTAACAGGTTTAGCCTGGACTGAATTTGGAGGAGAAATATTAAAGATAGAAACTGTTCACATGCCAGGAAAGGGAAGAATGCAAATTACTGGAAAACTTGGTGAAGTGATGCAAGAATCAGTTAAAGCTGCAAAATCATATGTTAGGTCTAAAAGTTTAGAATATGGAATAATTCCCCCATTATTTGAAAAGAATGATTTTCATATTCACGTACCTGAAGGAGCAACACCTAAAGATGGACCATCAGCTGGAATTGGCATGGTTACATCTATAGTATCTTCAATTACAAATAATCCTGTTGATAGAGAAATTGCTATGACTGGGGAAGTAACTATAACTGGACAAGTTCTTTCTATAGGTGGTTTAAAAGAAAAATTATTAGCTGCTCATAGAGCGGGAATTAAAAAATTAATAATCCCAAAAGATAATGAAAAAGATTTAGCTGATATTCCGCAAAAAATAAAAGATGATATAAAAATTATTACAGTAGAAACTGTTGATGAAGTTTTAAAACTAGCCTTAAAAAACGAACTTAAAAGAGTAGAATGGCAAGAAGCTAAAAACATTTCAAAATCTGAAAAAGAAGATAAATCTCAAGCTAGTATTCAGTAATTAACAATTTACATTATCATTATAAAGAGTAAATAAGGGCGTTCTGTCCGCACTATATCCGCACTTGGATGATAATTTCTCACTTTTGCAGAAAAATTATTGGCGTAGATTAAGGAATAATGTTACAAAGTCCGGGGCACCGGGCAACAGAACTCCCCTGAATAAATTAAGGAGATAAAACAAATGGCTACATATGAATGTTCAAAATGCGGAATGTCGGTTAATGCTACATGTGGAAAATGCAATTCACCATTAGTTAATGATATTTTAAAATTAGAGAATGGTTCAGAATTACAAATTTATTAAAAGAGATTAAAGCATATCGTGATGATATGGTTGCTCGTAATTACCCATACCAAGAGATTAGCGACATCATTACAAAATGGGAAATGAAACTTTCGGACAATCACAGAATGAATTAGAACCTATTAATAGTCCTATGTCAGACGAGTAATGAAAAAACTATCTCTATACGTGTTTCTGGTTTGGATAAGTTTTGTTTCTATTACAGTAGCAAAACCAGTACTATTCCTTATGAATGATGAGGAATGTGAAGTATGCCAATAAAAGTTGCTCTTATAACTATGCCAAGTACATTAACCATAACGATTATTGTCGCCTGCTGTATTGTGGTCCTTCTCTACTTGTTTTTCGATTAAGATATTAAAATTAGAATATTGAATAAATAACTACCGCAACTAAAAAAGCAGCCACTATAAGTTGAGCAGCAAAGCTAAGAATCTTTGCAAGATTTTCCTGATATTGTGTTTTGATTAATGGTTTCTTTTGCTTCATCTTCTTTATTAGTACAGCACAAAATACATACCGATAAGAACTATAAACATTAAAATGATTGATCCTCCAGTATAATATTTTTGATGTCTTATTGCCTTCATTTTATCTTTGGTAGATTTTTTTAATTCCTCTGTATAATATTCTTTAACAGGCAATCCTTTTTTATCATATCTCATATCTATAATAATATGTTTTTTTTCTTCAAAAAAAACATATATATTATAAAAAATTATGGAGCCCAAGCTTCCTTATATTATTTACTTAATTGCCATATTAATTTTGAGCTCGGATTCCTGTGCGTACCGAGTTGCATCAGCTTTAGAGTGAAACGTTTTATACATGTGCGGCATGTTTTTTTTGCGAATGCAAGCTTGCCATGACGCTTTCATCTTTCGTATTTGTGCCACGTTTTCCTTTCTCGATGGGGTCCTAGTAGGGTCCACACCGTTTGAAAGGACCGACAATGAAATTAAAATTTTAAATGAATCAATGACCACGCCATTAAGTGTGGTGGCCAGGGACGGAATCGAACCGCCGACACAAGCCTTTTCAGGGCTCTGCTCTACCAACTGAGCTACCTGGCCTATTTAGAATCTATAAATTATTCTACCCTTAGTCAGATCATAAGGAGTAATTTCGACCAAAACATTGTCGCCGGTTAATATTCTTATTCTATTTTTTTTTAACTTTCCAGCAGTATGTGCTAAAATTTCATGATTATTCTCAAGCTTTACTCGAAACATCGTATTAGGCAACAGTTCGGTTACTTTGCCCTTAAACTCTAAAAAATCTTGTTTAGTCAATCTTATCTCCTTTTAATTTTTCTAGTTTTATTTAATATTACAAAATAAATCAATATTCAAATTTTGTGCTTGGGAGTATGTCTAACATTCCATGGCTCGCCAAGATCATGCATAACAGCTTCAATGGACTCTGAAATTAAAGTAATTACGCCACCTCCAGCAAAAAAAAAATTTATCTCATTATTTTTACTTAAAATCTCGTTGCATTCAATTGCCAAACATTCTAAGCGTTTATTTTTATTTTTTTGGTTAATTTTTTTTGATTTAACTTTTAAAATTCCTTCAAATTTTAATGCGCATCTGATTCTTTTGCTTTGCCTAGTTATCCCTTTTTCAATATCTTCCCACATAAATCTATTTATTATCATTATAAAAATTCTATTTTTTTTTAAAAAAGTTATATCTTTTACAGTTACTATACTATCCTGAGAATAGGCTGAAATAACCTTAAGATCTTCCTGATTTTTACCTATTAATTTAAGATTATTTTTTTCATCTTCGCTCATTGTAATCTTTTAATTTGAGCTCCGCATTTTGATAATTTATTTTCAATTTTTTCATATCCCCTATCTAAATGATAGATTCTATTTAAGATTGTTTTATTCGAAGAAACTAAGCCAGCTAACACTAAACATACAGAAGCCCTAAGGTCAGTTGCCATTAATTCAGCCCCGTTTAATTCGCTTTTTCCAAAAATCTTTGCCTTGTTACCATTAATTACAATTTGTGCACCCATTCTTCTCAATTCGGAAACGTGCATAAAACGATTTTCAAAAATACCTTCTTTTATAGTTGAGATCCCCTCAGCCTTGGCCATTAATACCATAATCTGAGCTTGTAAATCAGTTGGAAAACCTGGGTACGGTTTAGTTACAACGTTAATACTTTTAAGTTTTTTTGAACGACTTACTATTATGTAGTTTTTCTTTTTAAGAATATCAACTCCCATTTTATGTAATAGGCGAATTTCTGTTAACATAATTTTTGGATCAATGTTTTTAATTTTTAATCTTCCTTTCGTTAAAGCTGCGGCAATGACATATGTTCCGGTTTCAATTCTGTCAAAAATAACTTTGTGTACAGTTGACTTTAATTCTTCTACTCCTAAGATATTTATACCTCTCTTTCCGACTCTTTTGATTTTACATCCAAGTTTTTTTAAAAAATTAATTAGATCATTTATTTCAGGTTCTATTGCACAATTTCTTAATTTTGTCTCACCTTTAGAAAAACAAGATGCTATTAAAACATTTTCTGTAGCACCCACCGATATTTTTGGGAATTTTATTGCACAACCTCTTAAACCTTTTTTTGCCGAAGCGAAAATATAACCATCTTTTATCTTAATTTTTGCTCCCATTTTTTTTAACGCATCCAAATGAAAATTGATTGGCCTAGAACCAATTGCGCACCCTCCTGGCAAAGATACTTTTGTAATTCTATATTTTGCCAATAAAGGTCCAAGAACTAAAACACCAGCACGCATTGTCTTTAAAAGGCGATATGAAGCAAAAGTTTTTAATGATTTTCTATTATTAATTTCAATTTCTTTTTTTTTTTTGTCAAATTTTATGCTAGATCCTATCGTGCTTAAAAGTTCCACCATAGTTATTACATCTTTTACTACAGGTATGTTTTTAATTATAACTTTTTTGTTTGTTAATATTGTAGCTGCCAATATAGGAAGAGTTGCATTTTTTGAACCTGAAATTGTAATAGTCCCGGATATTTTTCTTCCGCCTTTAATTTCTAATTTTTGCATTTAATTTAAAACTAAACTTTGGGTAGAGTGACTCCAGTTTGTTTCATGTACTTTCCGTTTCTTTTTTCGTAAGTTGTTGCCGGCTCTTCATTACCTTTTAAAAAAATCAACTGAGCTGCGCCTTCATTAGCATAAATTTTAGCAGGTAATGGAGTAGTATTAGAAAACTCAAGTGTAACATGGCCTTCCCAACCTGGTTCAAGCGGTGTGACATTAACAATAATTCCGCATCGTGCATACGTAGATTTGCCCACACATATGACCAGAATATCTTTTGGTATCTTAAAGTATTCTACGGTACATGCTAAAACAAAAGAATTTGGTGGTATTATACACTCGTCAACTTTCCTTGATACAAAGCTGTTATTTTTAAAATTTTTTGGATCAACTATCGCTGAGTCAACATCTGTAAAAATTTTGAATTCATTAGAAACTCTTGCATCATAACCAAAAGAAGATAATCCGTAAGAAATTACATTTCCCCGTTTTTGTTCAGAAATAAATGGCTTAATCATTTCTTTTTTTAGAGCCATTTTTTTAATCCAGCGATCTGATAAAACGCTCATTTGTTACTTTTTTTTGATTTTGTCTCGAAAGATTTTTCTTTTTTTAAGATTGTTTCTTAGTGCTCGTGCAATTCTTTGGTGTTTTTGTTCTTTTTTCAAATTTATTTGCATTCATTTTATTTCTGATTTGGATTTGTCAAATCTTCAAGTGTTATTATTTTTTTGATGTCATGTGTTTTAATTTCCTCTTTTCCTTCAGGATCTGACGACACCATCCTTTTTGCTTTTCGCTGTGTTAGTCGAGCTTTTCTTTTTGCTTTCTTCTGCATAGCTCTTTCGCCGCGTTTTGATTTATAATTGTAATGTATACCCATAAATTCACCATATACAGTTGTTAGCTTTTACTTTGTTATTTGCTGTATTGTCAAGTCGCATAATAATATGGCAATTTCTTGCTTACATAAAAACTGTATATTTGATAATTCTAATTTTGCGAGAGCCCATATAGCTCAGTTGGTAGAGCATTTCCATGGTAAGGAAAAGGTCGTGTGTTCAATTCACACTGTGGGCACCAAAATTATTAAATTATCCACTCTTTAAATTTTTCTTTATTATCAACAATATATTTTGGAAATGAGTTATCTATTTGTACTTTTTTATAACTTATTCCTCTGTCAAAAATATCTTTTCCCATATTAATTTTTTCTCTAATATTTTCCTGGTTTATAAAATTCGCCTTATTAAATTCACCATGAGCAAACGATTTTATTTTTTTTGATATATCTGCTGGGCTTTGTAAATATGCAAAGTGCCATCCGCCATTTTCAATAATTTGAAGGTTTCTTAGTTTATCAATTCTCCAAAAAGGATATTTTTTAAATTTTAAATTTCTAAGCCATTGTGGAGAATTAAGATTTTTTTTTAAACAAATTTTTGATCCGTGCCAATTATTTTCCGTTTCATTCAATAAATTAATTTTATAATTAAACATCCTTTGAGAAAAAACAGCATATTTGTTTTTTTTATCAAACATATTAAGTTTATTCAGATCAGGTATTTCATCTACATCTGACAATATGATTAGGTCATCATCGTGGCAATTTTTTAATCCCCTTGTAAGAGAATTTCTTTGATACTGTTCTACTAAAGATTCTCCACCAATATGAGGTTTCTTGATAGCTTCTGCGGTATCATCAACAACTATATAAATAATTTTATTATTAAATTCCTTAAATTTTTTTGAATCGAAGTTTAATTTTTTTGAGTTGCCTTGATGATCAGTTGTAGATTCAACCATTACAAAAAAATCAACAAATTCATTCAGTATATTTAGTCTTAAGTCTAAAATATGCTCTTCATCAAAAAATTGAAAACAGTCGTAGATCGCCATAATAAAATATAAATTATTTATTTTTTTCAATCAACAAAATTGAATTAATTAATGAAAAAATTTATCTCTTAGTTTTTGCACTTCAAAATTTACTGAGAAATTTAATTTTTCAGAAATAACCTGCAACAGCTTAATATGACCAAAAATTAGCATTAAACTTACAAATTCTTTTTCATTAGATAAAATTGTTTTTTTCCCTAAATCATTTAGATAATTCGGAATAAATATCATGTCCATTTCTACAGGAGATCGTGTTAAATGAGGTCCTATTTCTATCCACTCACAAGTCATATAATTCATTTTGTATAAATGATTTACTAATTCACTCCAGTTTGGAACATCTTCGTACATTGGTACTACTTGAACTTCTATTTTCATCATTAACGGTCGATATTCACCTAAACCTTTTAAAATTTCTAGTTCAGATCCCTGGGTATCAATTTTCAAAAAATCTAAATGGTCTATATTTAGTTTATGTAAACTGTCATTCACTGTTGTACAGTCAATATCGATTTCTTTTGTAATATCAAATAATGAGAAATCCTTTTTTTTAAAATTATATAAATCATATTTATCTTTACTAGGTTTATACATAGAAGAGCTACCCAGGCGTTTTCCCAGAACGTATAATTTTTTTTTACAATTTGTACTCCAAAGTCCCTTAGAAATAACTTTATAATTTTGCTTAGCCAATTTTTCCGCTTCATTTGCAAGTGGTTCAACCACTATGGGCATAAAAAAATTATCATATTTTTTTGAAAATATACTACCGTTAAAAAAACCACCCTGAGCACCAACATCAAGTGCTACTAATTTACTATCAACTAACAATTTTGAAACAAAATTCGTGTAGTCATCAATTTTGTGAGATTCGTAACGCAGTTTATTAAATTGATTTATTATTCTTGAGTTCAACCTTAATGCTATAAAAATTCTCGAAATAATTGGAATAAAAAAATAAATTATTTTGGATAATAATCTACAAAAAAATCTTATTATTTTTAATAGTACAGATTTAATCATTTTTTGGTAAATGTTGTTAGCCCCAATTTTTTTTCTTTAATTCTTGTAGAAGCGCTATGAATGTGGCTTCTATCCATAATAAGAGTTTCGCCAATTTTCCAATTATATATTAGCTCTATTTTAAGTCCTTTAAGATTATTAATATCTATGTGGGCTAAATATTTCTGATGAATTTCTTTATCAAACTCTCCTTCACCTAAGTGTTCACAAGATCGATCATTTTGCTCTGGTTTTGGTTTAAATTTTAATTCTTCTGGGTCGCTGGTAAAAGATGTAGATCGTCCGTACCATTTGTTTTTAAAAACCACCGTATCTCCAAATGACGACAAAGGAGTAACTACTTGTTTATAAATTATATCCTTTTCAATAAATCCCGAATCCACATGTAATGTCAAAGGTGAAAAGCTCTCATGAAAAAGTCCATAAAAATCTTCTCCGGTTTCAGACTTTAAAGTATCCATTTTAAAATCGCCCAAAACATCCTTGAGTTTATCAAAATATATCTTATCTAATTCTTTATTATAGTTTTGTATCCAAGCTTTTTTCTTAACATTTTGTTTTTTGTTAAAAACCCTTTCGGGTAAGTCGGTATAAAGCTGCTGCATCATTTTGATCTCTTTTTTAGAAAAAATATTAACTATTCTTGGAGGAGATTCGTAACTTTTTATTTTATCTAAATGTATGCGGTTCATAATAATTTATCGTTTGAAGTAAAACTTTCTAATTACAAATGCAATAAATAAAATTATAAAAAATGCAATTATTGGAATATAAATTTCGGGAGAAAACAAAACAGTTGAAACGCTTAGTTCTACGTTTTGATCGATAACTTTTTCAATTCCGCTTCCAAGAGCCACTGTAACAAACATTGAGGGCATACTGCCAACAAAAGTAGCAATAACATAATTTTTTACAGACATATCGAATAAAATAGGCAAAACATTTTGTACCGCATAAGGTGATCCTCCTCCGCCTATAAATCTAAAACTCATAAAATAAAGAATATCATTCTTAATAAAAAACTCTTTTAATTTAGAAAATTTTGGTGCCAATTTTTCTTTAATTGCTTCACGGAAGAAAAGACCTACCAACATGTATAATAGGGTCGCTCCTATTGTTGTAGATGTAAGTACAATTAATATTCCCCACCATTTACCAAAAACAAAACCTGAAAAGATCAGTAGGGGCATAGCAAAGCCCAAAAGTAATACCCAAACAATTGAAAAAATAAAAAAAATAATAGTTAGAAATAAAAAATTTTCATTTTTATATTTTAAAATAATGTCTTTATTTAACTTAATAAAATCATAGCTCATTAAATTTTTAATATCGACTACAGAAAATAAAAAATATAAACCAAATGAAATTATAACCAAATATGTTATTCCAAGAATAAGTTTTAGATTTAAAGAGTTTAGATTCATAAATTAATTTTTAACTGTACTTATATGTGCTTATTACCTATAAATATCAAAAAATTTTAAGAAGAACTAAATAAATTTTATGAAAAGAACATACCAACCAAGCCGAATTGTAAGAAAAAGAAGACATGGATTCAGATCCAGAATGAGAAAAAAGGGTGGACGAAAAATTCTTGCAAGAAGAAGGGCAAAAGGAAGAAAAAAAATATCTACTTAAATTAAGTTTTCAAAATGATCAAATTTAAGAGCCTAAATCAAAGTAAAGATTTTTTAAAAATTTTAAAGAAAAAAAGAATAAATACAAAATATTTTACAGTCTATTTCGGTAAAAATCCAAAAAATTTTAAAAATAGCTTTAACAAGTATTTGAATATAAGTTTTGTAATGAAAAAAAATGTTGGAAATGCTGTTATAAGAAATAAGATAAAACGCAAATTAAAATATGCTGTTCAAAAAATTTCAGAAGAAAAGGAGCTAATAAACCTAAACTACGCTTATGTAATTTTTGGAAAAAATAATGTATACAAAGATAAATTTGCAAATGTTCTTAGTGAAGTAAATGAAACATTCGAAAAAATAAGACAAATAAACAATCAATTATGAAATTGGTCAATAACTTTTTAATTCTAATAATAAAATTCTATAAATATTTTATTTCGCCCTATTTCCCATCGAACTGTAGATATCTTCCTACTTGCTCTGAATATTTTATAGATTGTTTGAAATTTAATGGAATTTTAAAAGGTACTTTTCTAGGGATAAAAAGAATTTTAAGATGTCACCCAATCAAAATTTTAGGTGGAAAGAGCGGATATGACCCGGCGCCTAACTTAAAAAAGGGGAAAAAGTAAATGGATTTTAGAAATGTATTAATAGCCATTGTGCTTTCAACAATAGTTTTGATTGGTTGGGCAACCTTTTTTGAGTCTCCCATCGTTGAACAACAAACCACTGAAAACCAAATAACGAAAGGTGAGGATCTTTCTTCCCCTTCAATTGATGAAGATGAAAAAGGGACTAAAAATGAAATTACAAGAAGCAATACCATAAATAAAACTAAACGTGTTAAAATAGAAAATGAGAATATTAGAGGATCATTATCACTCCAAGGTGCGATTATAGATGATATTATCTTCAAAAATTACAAAGAAACTTTAAATAGCGAAAACAAAGTAATTTTTTTAAATCCAAAAAATTCTTCAAAAGAATATTTTATTGAAACAGGTTGGGCATCGGGTGGAAATGAAAAAATAAAATTACCCTTGGGTGATACTATTTGGAAAGTTAAAGGTAATAGTACGCTAACGCCAAATAATCCGGTAACGATTGAGTGGGACAATGGTGATGGTTTAATTTTTACGAAAAAAATTGATTTAGATGAAAAATTTTTATTTAAAATTACACAAAGTATTAAAAATACTTCAAATAAATCCTTTCAATTTTATCCCTATGCACAAATAACCCGAAAAGGAAAGCCAGAAGGAAGACAAATATACATTTTGCACGAAGGTTTTCTTGGAGTCTTTGGAGAGGAACTTGTAGAAAAAGATTATGATGATATTGAAAAAGAAAAGTTTACTATTAATAGCTCAAAAGGTTGGCTGGGTATTACTGATAAATATTGGCTAACTGCAATAGTTCCAGAAAAAGGGAAAGAATTTAAAGCTGAGTTTGTAGCAAAAAAAGAAAAGTACAGAGCTAATTATATAATTAAAGAAGGTTCCATTCTTAACCCTAACAACTCCATAACAAACGAAATAAATGCTTTTGTTGCCGCAAAAGAAGTCGCAGCTATTGATAGTTACGCTGAAAAATTAGGTATAGAAAAATTTGACCTAGCGATAGATTGGGGTTGGTTCTATTTCTTTACAAAACCATTATTTTTTATCATTGATTATTTTTTCAAACTTACTGGAAACTTTGGTCTAGCAATTGTTATCATTACTGCATTAGTTAGATTGATCTTTTTCCCTCTTGCAAATTACTCTTTCAAATCAATGGCAAAAATGAAAATGCTTCAACCGGAAATGGTTAGATTAAAAGAATTACATAAAGATGACAAAGTAAAATTACAACAAGAAATGATGGCTTTATACAAAAGAGAAAAAGTTAACCCTATTTCTGGTTGCTTGCCAGTAGTAATTCAAATTCCATTTTTCTTTGCAATTTATAAAATGTTGTATGTTACCCTAGAAATGAGACATCAACCTTTCTTTGGTTGGATACAAGATTTATCTGCAAGAGATCCAACGTCTGTATTTAATTTATTTGGATTAATTCCTTGGGACCCCCCAACCTTTTTAATGATAGGTGTTTGGCCAATATTGATGGGCTTAAGCATGTGGGTACAGATGAAATTAAATCCTACTCCACCTGATCCGATACAAGCAAAAATTTTTATGTTT
>JYMV01038744.1_pt2 | contig 20766 bp, 21 predicted proteins | sample 338911 | NCBI WGS metagenome assembly JYMV01 (sample SAMN03354496, study PRJNA234377) | hydrothermal vent metagenome | biome: Deep sea; feature: Hydrothermal plumes at the Eastern Lau Spreading Center, Western Pacific Ocean; material: Seawater | place: Tonga | collected 2009 | depth 2000 m m
AGCTCTCCAGATAATAATGCTGCAACCCTTGTTGCTGCATTAGCAATAGGAAGTAATTGAATTTCATCAAGATTATGTTCAACTTTTCCCCACCAATTCTTATTCTTTTTAAAAACAGTTTTAGTGTTTGCTTCTCTTAGAGTAATTTTAAACGGACCTGTTCCCATTGCATTGCTCGATGCAAAATTTTCTTGTGATGCATCATAGTTTTGTGGAACAATTGAAAAATTATCGGCTGCCCATTTTTTTGACATAACAAATATATTTGTTAATTGGTTCAAAAGAATTGGATTTGGTTCTCTTGTTTTAATTTCAACCGTGTAATCATCAAGTGCTTTAACTGATGTAACAGTACTAATATACTCTTTAAAGTCTGAAGTTGGTTGTTGAGCTCTTAATAAACTAAACACAACATCTTCTGCTGTCATCTTGTCACCATTATGAAAAGTTACATCTTTTCTAAGATTAAAAACCCAAGTTGTTGGGTTTGTAGTTTTCCAGTCAGTTGCTAGCTGAGGTCCAATTGACATATCAATCCCTCTTGTAACAAGTGCCTCATATACTTGTCTTGCTACCATTGAAGTTGGTCCTTCATTTTGAGCATGTGGATCAAGTGTTAAGCTATCGCCTTTCATTGACCACTTAATTGTATTTGCTGCCCAAGCAGACGAAAATCCAAAAACAAATAGTAAAGTTAATATAAATTTACATAGATTTTTTATTCTCATTTTACCTCTCTTTAAAAAGGATAGTATGATAGAATAGGATGTATTCAATCCTTTTCTCAAGCTTTAATTTTAATGAATTTGATGGAATTTTACTTAATTAATCTTTTAAAATTCTCATAAAGGATTTTAGAGTAATTGTTCATGTTTCGCATATTATTTTGGGCCTCTTTATCAAATTTTTCTAAAGCTCCTTTGCCTAATTGTTTTTCTAGTGCAGATTTATATTCTGGAACACATCCCCATTCATTTACAGTTGTATCTTTAATTTCAATGTGGAACTGAATACCATATGCATGATTTTGATATTTAAATATTTGATATTTTGTTACAAGAGATGAAGCTAACAAAGTAATATCTTTGTTATTTTCTAAATTCTGCACTTCATAAGAATGCCACTGTAAAGATTTTATTTTTTCAGGAAAAGATGAAAATAAATTATCATTTTTTCTTTCATCAAAAAAATTAATATCAAGCATACCTATTTCAGATGTATTTGATTTCACTACTTCTCCACCTACAACTTCTCCAAGTAGCTGACATCCTAAACAAAAACCTAAATAAGGTTTTTTTAAATCTACAACAAATTCTTTTATTCTCTTTTTTTCATCTATCAGCCATGGGTAATCTTTTTCCATCCATGCATCCATTGGTCCGCCCATACAAAACATTGCGTCAAATTTTGCAATATCATTTGGAATACGATCTCCTTCATCTAATTCAATAGTGGTAAGTTTTACACCGTCTGCAATCATTAGATCTTTAATATATCCCGGATCTTCTATTTTAATATGTTGTAAAACAATCACTTCCATTATTTAAGCGCAGGTTTTAAAAGTTTTAACATTTTACCATGAATTGTATTATTTGAAGACAATATAATATTTCCAGCTTTAACTGCATCTTCGTTTTTCCAAGTAGAAATAATTCCACCAGAAGCTTTAGCGATAGGTATAATTGGATGAATATCCCATATTTTATTTATGCATTGTAAAACAATATCTATTCTGCCTTCACACAAATGACAGTAAGTTAAAGCATCAAAGCAAGGAAATTGCATTAATTTTAGAACTTTTGGAATTTTTTTTTGTTTATTTAATGAAAGCCATCCATGAAATGCACCCGAAACTTTAGCTTGAGCAAAAGTAGTTTTTTTATTTACACTTAGTTTTTTCTTTTTTCCTTTTTCAAAAACGTAAGCTTTTTTATTAGAATAGTTTAAATAATATTTATTTAGTTTAGGAAAGTTAGCTAATCCCATTACTGGTCTTCCTTTATAGTTTAAAGATATCAAATTTCCCCAGGTTGGGTTACCTGTTATAAAAGACCTCGTTCCATCGATAGGATCTAACACCCAAGTATAATCACTTTTTGTTTTCTTATAACCAAATTCTTCACCTATTACTTGATGATTAGAGAATCTTCTTTTGATTCTTAATCTAATAAACTTTTCAAATTCTCTATCAGCTTGAGTTACCGGATCATACCCTTTTCTCTTACTCTTGTTTATTACTCTAAAAGATCTATTCAATTTTTTGTAATAAAATTTTGTTAGCTCTTTAGCTAATGCATTAAGAAAATTGTAATAAAGTCTGTAGTTTTTGAATTTTGTAGCAGACATGATCAGCTCTATTACTATTTAATTTAACTTGATTAAAGCATAAAATTAAATAATTCTTGCGAAAACGTTGTTATAATTAAAGTAGTATAATTCATGGAAAAAATTCAATCACATGCAAAGTTAGTAATAGTAGGTGGAGGAATTTTAGGTGTAAGCTTGTTGTATCATCTCACCAAAGAAGGTTGGAAAGATATAGTTTTAATTGAAAAAGGAGAACTTACTTCTGGTTCTACTTGGCATGCCGCTGGTCAGTGCCCTCACATGGTAGGAAGCTATAATTTAGCTAAAGTTCATTTACATTCTACAAATCTTTATAAACAATTAGAAAAAGAAACAGGACAAGCTACTGGTTTTCACGAATGTGGTAGTTTAAGACTGGCTTACAAACAAGAAGATATTGAATGGTTTCGTTATATTAAAGGAATTTTAGATAATGTTGGAGCACCTGCAGAAATAATTTCTCCTAATGAAATTCCAAAAATACATCCTTTTATAAATTTAGATGGAATTATTGGTGCATTTTATACCCCAGAAGATGGTCACACTGACCCAACAAGTACAACAAATGCAATGGCTAAAGGAGCTAGAAATGGTGGTGCTAAAATATACAGAAATAATAGAGTGACCGATATTGCATTACTTCCTTCAGGAGAATGGAAAGTAATGACTGAAAATGGAGATATTGTCTGTGAGCATGTTGTTAACGCAGCTGGAAGTTTTTGTCCAGAAGTTGGTGCAATGGTTGGATTAAAAAATATACCAAGCATAAATATGATACATCACTATTTAGTAACAGATGAACATCTAGAAATTAAAAAATTAACAAAAGAGTTACCAGTTACGAGAGACCCAATGGCTTCTGCTTATCTAAGACAAGAAGGTAAAGGTTTGTTAATTGGTCCTTATGAACTGGAAGTTTAATATGGAATTGTTAGAGCCTGAACTTGATAGAATTGAAAAACATTTAGAAATAGGAATGAACAGAATTCCTCAGTTTAAAGATGTTGGAATTAAAAAAATTATTTGTGGACCAATTACACATACACCTGATGATAACCTTTTAGCCGGACCTGCGCCTGGACTAATAAATTTTTGGATGCTTTGTGCTGCAAGCATAGGTATTGCTCAAGGAGGTGGGGTTGGAAAATACTTGGCTCAATGGATTGTTTACGGAGATTCTGAAATTAATATGTTGGAATTTGAACCAAGAAGATACATGAGCTGGGTAACAAAAAAATATGCAATTGAAAAATCAACTGATCAATACAGAAGAATGTATGTAACACCTATGCCAAATGAAAGTATTGACGTTGGAAGACCAAATAAAACAACGCCAATATACAAAAAATTAAAAGATATGGGTGCTATGTATCTAGATAGTTATGGTTGGGAAAAACCTACATGGTTTGCAAAACCTGGAATGAAAGAAGAATATAGTTTTAAAAGATCTAATGCATTTTCTTATGTCCAAAAAGAATGTGAAAATGTTCAAAATAATGTTGGTATTTTAGACTTAAGTACCTTTGCAAAATATGAAATTCAAGGAAAAGATGGTGAGTCCTATTTAGATCATTTATGTGCAAATTCAATTCCAAAAAAAGAAGGTAATATTATACTTGCCCATACACTTAATAAAATAGGCAGAATCCAAAGCGAACTAACTATAACTCGATTACCAAATAATAAATTTTATGTTCTATCATCTACAGCTTCTGAAATAAGAGATTTAGATTGGTTTAATCACAATGTTAACAAAGACGAAAAAGTTGAAATAAGGAATGTAACTGAAGATTATGGAGTTCTCGTTTTAGTAGGACCAAAATCTAGAAATGTTTTATCACAATTAACTTCAGAAAGTTTAGATAATAAAGATTTTCCTTGGTTAACTGGAAAAGAAATAGAAATAAATAAAGTACCCGTAAGAGCTCTTAGAATTAATTACATGGGAGAATTAGGTTGGGAATTGCATCATCCCATAAAACAAATGGAATCTTTATATGATGCTATTTATGAAGTTGGTAAAAAAGACAACATCACTAATTTTGGAACTTATGCTGTTAACTCATTGCGAATGGAAAAGGCGTATCGTGGTTGGGGAGCTGAATTAACGGGAGAAATTAGTTTAGTTGAAGCTGGTATGAACCGATTTTTTAATTTGAATAAAAAAAGTAACTTTATTGGGTCTCAAGTCCTAAGAGAAAAGCTACAATCAGAAGTTAACATCAAGATAGTTTACCTCGAGGTCGATGTTGATGACGCTGATGCAAGAGGTAATGAACCTGTTTATCATAAAAATAAAATTGTTGGAGTGGTCACATCAGGAGCTTATGGTTTTAGAGTGAATAAAAGCTTAGCTTTTGCGTATGTTAATTCTCAATTATCAGAAGCAGGAACTGAATTATTTATAGAAATTCAGGGTCAAAAAAGGAAAGCAAAAATATTGGACGCTCCAGTGTATGACGCTGATAACAAAAAATTAAAGTCATAATTATTTTATTGACAGTTAAAAAAAAATAAAGCAACGTCCGATTTTTAGTGAAAATTTATGGCAACAAGAAGTAACACTCCTCCGAAACCTTATCTGGGCTTTGGAACTAGAATTAGAAAATCACCCTTCTTCGAATCAACTTTAAAATGGGGTTGTAAGGAATACACGACTTACAATCATATGTATTTCCCAGTTTATTATAATACTCCTGAAGAAGATTTTTGGAGTTTGGTCAAAGATGTTACACTTTGGGATGTTGCTGTTGAAAGACAAGTAGAAATTAAAGGTCCTGATGCAACAAAATTTACACAATTATTAACTCCAAGAAATTTATCTGATTGTCAAGTTGATCAATGCAAATATGTATTAAATACAAATTATGAAGGTGGCATCCTTAGTGATCCAATTTTATTAAGACTCGCTGAAGACCATTGGTGGTATTCTATTTCTGATAGTGATCTTTTACTTTGGGCTATGGGAGTAGCTGGCAAGGATAAATATGACATAGAACTTAGAGAACCAGATGTCTCTCCTTTGCAAGTACAAGGTCCAAAATCAAGAGAATTGATGAATGATTTATTTGGATCTTGGATAAATGATTTAAAATATTACTGGTGTAAACAAATTGATTTGAAAGGAATACCTGTTGTTGTATCAAGAACAGGTTGGAGTGGTGAAATTGGTTATGAAGTTTACCTTCGTGATGAAAAAAAAGGTGCTGATTTATATGAGATGGTAATGGCAGCAGGTGAAAAATATAAAATTGCACCAACTGGCCCTTCTCAAATAAGAAGAGTTGAGGCAGGAATTTTTTCTTATTTTCAAGATATGAGAGTAACTGATAATCCTTTTGAGATTGGAATGGATAGATTGGTTGATCTTGAAATGGAAGCAGATTTTGTAGGTAAAGAAGCGCTTATAAAAATTAAACAAGAAGGAATAAAAAGAAAATTAGTTGGTATTGAAATTCTTGGCGACCCTATAAGCAAGGTTGTTCCACCAGAGTACACTCCTGAATACTTTGTACCTGATCATTGGCCAATATTTGATGATAAAAATGAGATTGGTTATGTTACATCTAAATGTTTTTCACCAAGATTAGAAAAAAATATTGGTTATGCTTTTATCCCTATAGATTATGCAAAAAATGACACAAAGTTTACAATTAGATCACCATATGCAAATTTAGAATGCAAAGTAGTGCCATTACCATTTTACGATCCAAAAAAACAAATTCCTATAAAATAATTTATTCATGCTCTCAAAATATATTAAAGAGAGTAAAATTTGAGTTTTCGAGATAGTTTAGTAGCTTTGCTTGTCCCTATTTTTTTAGGTTTTGGTTTTGTAATATCGAAACCTGCTTTTGAATATTTTCCACCATTTTTATTAATGGGATTACGTTTTACCATAGCAGCGTTTATTATGGTTTGGTGGTTTCCTATTCCAAAAGGATTATTTAAAGATTTAATTATAGTTTCTTTTATCGGTAGCACCTTGCAATATGGTTTGACCTATTCTGGTTTAAATATAATTGATGCTTCATCCGCTGTGTTGTTAGTACAAGCAGAAGTGCCTTTTGGTGTGATCATTGCTTATTTTTTACTTAAAGAAAAGCCTGGAATAAAAAATATACTAGGTATATGTGTTTCTTTTTTTGGTGTTTTTATTCTAACAGGTGCACCTAATTTAGAGGGTAAATTTTTTGGAGTTTTATTAACTCTATCTGGTGCTTGTACATGGTCTCTTGGGGCAGTATTAGCAAAACCTCTGAGTGAAAAAATGAATCCTTTTGCATTGACTGCTTGGTTATGTTTGTTTTCGGGACCTCCTTTGATACTAGCTTCCGTTATTTTTGACGGCAATACAATAAATTATTTTTTATCTGCAAATCTCAATAGCTGGTTGATTGTTGGATATCTAGGTTTATTTATGCAGCCATTAGCATATGGTTCTTGGTATTATGTTTTAAAACGTAATCCAGTACATAAAGTTTTACCTGTACTAATGCTTTTGCCACTTACGGGATTACTAGCTGCTATTTTTCTTTTAGGAGAAAAACCAGGCGAATATATATTTATAGGAGGAACAGTTATCTTTATTGGCGTGGGTATGATATTATTTGGCAAACAAAAGAAAAACTAACACTTCGCTGGAAGTGATTTTCCGTTCCTTTCTTCATGAAACTAAGTCACAGAAATAGCACGCGTACCTCTAACAACTACAAACTTATATCCATCAACACACACTGTAACAACTCTAGAAGTTGTATGATCTCTAATCCGCAAAGAACCATCTTCAATCTCTCTTATCTCAGCAAATCCAATATTGCCAAACACCAAACTAGCAATAACCATTCCAATTATTTTTTTCATAATTCTCCTTTCTTCCGTATGGTACCATTTTTTATAATTTTTTTATTTTTTTGATTTCTTTATAATTTCACTTATAATTTCTTCTTTTCTGTGGCCCATAAGATGAATTCCTTTTACTCCTTGTATATTGCGAAAAGCTTCTATTAGCTCTATACATATTTTTTTACTTTCTTCTTTTTGATCTTCTGAACCTTCTAATCTCTTAATAATTTGATCTGGTACATCAACACCAAATAAATTTTCATTCATCCATCTTGCACTCTTTGCTGAAGCAAATGGTCCTAACCCAATTATGAAATTTGTTTTTTCCAAAATTCCTTCGTCTCCTAAAACTTTCATATATTCATTTAATAACTTTGCATCAAAAACATACTGGGTTTGAAAAAAATCTACACCGTTGTTGATTTTCTCTAAAATTTTTTTGGGATCAGGTTTTCCCATAGTTGGAACTTCTGCTCCTCCTATAAATAATTTTGGTGGAGGATCAATTACTCTTCCTGATGGAAATTTTTTTTCTTTACGCATCATATTTGCCGTAGAAACTAATGTTAAACTATCAATATCATTCACAATTTTAGCTTCAGGTTGATCACCACTTTTTGGATTATCTCCTCCTAAACAAAGGATATTGTTTACACTTAAAGCCGACGCTCCTATTAAATCTCCTTGTAAAGCTAAACGGTTACGATCTCGAACAGTTAATTGTAATATTGGATCTATACCATTCTGCGCAAGAATAATTGCAGCAGTTAATGAAGACATATGTGCTTTTGCACCAGGGCTATCTGTAACATTAACAGCGTCAGCTATTCCTTTTAATGGCATTACATTTTTTAATAACGTTTCTTTGTCAGATGCATCTGGTGGCGTTGTTTCTGCAGTATATACAAAAACTTTGTCTAATAATTTTTGTTGAAGTAAGCTTTGGTTTTCCATTTTATAAAATCATTATTATTAACCTAAATTTTGCAAGAATGGAAAGATATTAAATAAATAATAGCCCAGTGATTGCAATTTGTTAGTTATTATTAAAATTCCTGTTGCAAGTAAAATTACTCCGCCTATTTTTGAAACTCGATTAATATTCTTTTTAAAATTTTTTGAAAATACTAAAAACTTTTGAATTAAATATCCTGATAAAATAAAAGGTATTGCTAAGCCTAATGAGTAAAAACTTAAAAGTAAAATTGCCTTTGATATTGTTTCTTCAGTGGCTGCTAAAGCAAGAATTGAACCTAAAATAGGACCGATGCAAGGAGTCCATCCAAATCCGAATGCCATTCCGACAATAAATGTAAATAATGGTTTAGTTGATTTGTTTGTATAATATTTCTTTTCATAATTAAGAAATTTAATATTAATTATTCCAATTAATTGCAGAGAAAAAATTATAATTATTAAACCAGCAACAATTCTTAATTGATTTGAGTTTTGAAGTAAAAGATTGCCCAAAAAAGAAGCTGTGGCGCCAAAAATTATAAATACAAATGAAAATCCTAAAGAAAATAAAAATAATGGAACTAAATTTATTTTTTTTCTTTCAACTAATTCATTTAATGATTGTCCTGAAATAAAAGAAATATAACCAGGTATTAGTGGTAAAACACAGGGTGATAAAAAGCTTATTAATCCCGCTCCTAGAGCAATTATTAATTCAATCATATTTTAACTAGTTAATCATATATTATAATTAAATCTTTTAGCTATACTTCCATTTACATTGGTTTTTATCCTAAATAATGAACCAGAAAGCTTAAATTGTCTTAAATCTTTTTTGCTCATAGATTTTTTTGCTGAAGTAACAAATAATTCTGAATGATTTGGACCTCCAAAAGTACAATTAGTTATGTTTTTAGCAGGAAAATCGATTGTATGAATTTTTTTCCCAGTTTTATTAAAAACAGAAATACGAGCTCCTCCGAAATGACATGTCCATAAATTATTTTGTTTATCCAATGTCATTCCATCGGGAGAACCTTCTTTACTTTTAAATTTTATAAAAACTTTTTTTTTTATAATTTTTAATTTTTTATCAATTTTAATTTTATAAATTTTTTTATCTCTACTATCAGTATGATAAAAATTCTCTGAATTGATAAATGCTGGTCCGTTTGTTATATAATAATTTTTATCAACTTCAGTTAAATTTAAATTATTATCCAAACAATAAAGCGAACCAGTTCTTATTTTTCTTTCAAGATTGTCCATTGATCCAAACCATAATCTCCCTTTTGGATCTGTTTTTCCATCGTTTAACCTGTTTAAGGATTTATTTTTTTCAACAATAATTGATTTAATTATTTTTCTTGTCTTTAAATTTACAATTCTTAATTCGCCCTTTAAACCTAAAATAAATATATTATGTTTTATATGAGATAAAAAACCAATTTCCTTATTAATTTTCAATATTTTCTTTTTTTTACTTTTTATATTCAAAATTAATATTTTTTTTCTTTTAATATCTACAAAGTAAATTGAATTGTGAGACTTAACCCAAAGAGTGCCTTCACCTAGAATTGTATTTGATTTCCATATACACTCTGGTTTTGATGTTTTTATTTTCAAATTATACTGAGATTACTTTTGAGTTTTGTTCTCCAAGATTATCTATAGATAATCTTAATGTATCTCCATTTTTTAAGAATACTTGAGGTTTCTTTCCCATGCCAACGCCTGGAGGTGTACCAGTTGTAATTATATCGCCTGCTTGCAATGACATATATTTACTTAGATAAGCAACAATGTGGTAAACATTAAATATCATTTTATTTGTATTACCCGTTTGCATTCTTTTTCCATTTAAATCCAAACTTAAATTTAAATTGTTCACATCTTTGATTTCATCTGATGTAACTAAATAAGGTCCTATGGGCCCAAATGTGTCATGAGATTTTCCTTTAACCCATTGACCCATTTTTTCTATTTGCCATTCTCTTTCACTAATATCGTTAACAAGACAATATCCAAGTATATGATCACTAGAATTTTTTTCAGAAATATTTTTAGCTTCTTTTCCAATAACTATACCTAGCTCTACTTCCCAATCTAGTTTTTTAGAATAAGATGTAATTTCAATATCATCATTTGGTCCATTTACACAACTTGTGGCTTTCATAAATACAATTGGTTCTGATGGAACTTTTGCTCCTGTTTCTTCAGCATGATCTGAATAGTTTAAACCTATAGCAACAAATTTACCTGGATTGCTAATACAAGATCCAATTCTTTCACTATTTGAGAGTTCTGGAAGATTTCCTAAATCTAAACTTTTTAATTTTTCAATAGTTGAGTGAGTTAGATTATCTGGTGTTAAATCCTTTATTACTGAACTCAAATCTCTAATTTTGCTATTTGTATCTAAAGCAGCTGGTTTTTCTTTTCCTTTATTTCCTACTCTTAATAGTTTCATTTTTTCTCCTTATATTAAATACTCATTCCTCCATCAATTGGGTGAACTACCCCTGTTATAAAATCTGACTCATCACTAGCTAAATAAACAGCTAAAGCAGCGATTTCTTCGGCTGTAGCAAGTCTTCCCATTGGTTGTCTTGCTATAAAATCTTTTTTTGCTTTCGCTGGATCGGGTGCAGCTGCCACTCTTTCTTCCCATGAAGGGGTGTGAACTGTTCCTGGTGCAATAGCATTACATCTTATATTGTTTTTAATAAAATCAGCCGCTATTGATTTAGTTAAACCAACAATGGCAGCTTTTGTTGCACCATAGACAAATCTATTTGGTAGACCTCTTAAGCTTGAAACTATTGATGACATATTAATTATATTTCCCTTATTCTGTTTAATCATTTTTGGAAGTATTTCTTTAATCATAAAATACATTGACTTAACATTTGCATCGAAAGAAAAATCCCAATCTTTTTCATCACAATCAAGTATTGTTCCATGATGAACAAAGCCAACTGCATTAAATAAAACATCTACTTTATTTAATGATGCAGAAAATTTTTCAATAGCTTGTTTGTTTGTTGAATCTAAATTTTTAACTTTAATATTTGGATATTCTTTATTTAAAGTTTCTAAAGTTTTATCATTAATGTCTGTTGCTATAACGTTTGCACCTTCATTATGAAATACAATAGCTGTTGCTCTCCCAATTCCTTGTCCTGCAGCAGTAACAACTATATTTTTATTTTCTAATCTTTTGCTCATTTATTTCTTTTATTAATGTGAGTGTCTCGGCATTCCTTTTGTATTAGTTATATCTAAATACATAGATTCTGTTTCTAAACAAGCTCCAGTTTCTAATTGCCCAACTAAACTTCTTGCAATTTCTTGCCATGGAGTTTGATTTTTTAATTTTGGAATTTTAACATTTTTTCTTCTATTTGCTATTTCTTCATCTGAAATTAGTAGATCAATTCTACTATTGTTTAAGTCTACTTTAACTTTATCGCCTGTATTTACTATCAATAAAGCGCCACCAATTGCAGACTCTGGTGATACATTTAATATTGATGGGCTTTCAGAAGTGCCACTTTGTCTGCCATCACCAAGTGTTGGAAGAGTATTAATTCCTTTTTTTAACAATCTGTCTGGTGGTTGCATATTCACAACTTCAGCAGAACCTGGATAACCTACTGGTCCACATCCCCTAATCATTAAAATAGAGTTTTCATCAATTTTCAAATTTTCATCATTTATTCTTTTATGATAATCCTCTGGTCCTTCAAAGACAACTGCTTGTGCTTCAAAAATATTTGGATTTTTTGGATTTGATAAATATCTTTTTCTAAATTCTTCGCTAATTACTGAAGTTTTCATAACTGCAGAACTAAAAAAATTACTTTTCATTACTATAAATCCAGCATTTTCAACTAAAGGATTTTTAAATGATTTTATAACATTTCCATCAACATCAATTTTAATATTCAAATTCTCTTCAACAGTTTTACCAGTAACCGTCATAACGTTTTTGTGTAATTTATTATTTTTCATTAATTCTTGCATGATTGCAGGAATTCCTCCTGCTTTAAAAAAACCTTCCATTAAATGCTCTCCAGCTGGCTGACAATTAACAAGTAAGGGAATATCATGACCAAGTTTTTGCCAACTATCTATATCAAGATCAATGCCCATATGCCTTGCAATTGCAGTAAGATGTGGCGGACAATTACTTGAAGCACCAATTGCACTTGCAACATAAATTGCATTTTCAAAAGCTTCCTTTGTCATGATTTTTGATGGCGTAAGATCTTCATGAACCATTTCGACAATTCTTTTTCCAGTTTCAAAAGAAATACTTTCTCTTTTCTTATATGGCGCAGGTATAATTGCACCTCCTGTTAAAGACATTCCTAAAGCTTCTGCAATAGAGTTCATGGATGATGCTGTTCCCATAGTATTACAATGTCCTATACTTGGAGCTGAAGCTGCAGCCATATCCATAAATTCATCATAATTAATTTCACCTTTTGCATGTAATTTTCTAGCTTCCCATATAATTGTTCCTGAACCAGCTTTTTTACCTTTATAAGAACCATCAAGCATTGGTCCGCCTGATAAAACAATTGAGGGAATATTTACTGTTGCGGCTGCCATTAAAGCAGCAGGCGTAGTTTTATCACATCCAGTTGTTAATATAACTCCATCTATTGGATAACCAAAAAGAACTTCTACTAAAGATAGATAAGACAAATTTCTATCCAAAGCTGCTGTTGGTCTTTTTCCTGTTTCTTGAATTGGATGTGTTGGAAATTCCATTGGCACACCACCAGCTTCTCTTATTCCATCTTTAATAGTTTTGCTAAGAGCTTGGAAATGTCTATTACAAGGTGATAAATCACTACCAGATTGTGCTATTCCAATTATAGGTTTGCCTGATTGAAGATCCTCTTTCTTTAAACCATAGTTTAAATATCTTTCTAAATAAAGAGCGGTAAGGCCTGGATCATTTGGATTATCAAACCACTCTTTGCTTCTTAGATCTTTTTTTTTCATAAATTATTAGATTGATTATAGCCAACCATTATCAACCACATAAGATTGATTCGTGCAGCCAGACGATTGGTCTGATGAAAAAAATAAAACCGCTTTAGCTATATCAGAAGGCATCAATTTTCGTTTTAAACACTGATTCTTCATTAAATCTTTTTCAGATTCTGGTGTTAACCATTTTTGAATTTGTCTTTCAGTCATAGTCCATCCTGGAACTACAGAATTAACTCTAATATTAAATTCACCTAAATCTCTAGCAAAAGATCTTGTAAGTCCAACCCTCCTTGTCCAACCATCCAAGATGCTGATCCAATATTTACAATGGCACCTCCTTTGTTTTTAATCATTGCTTTTTTAACTGATTGAACAGTAAAGAAATAATGTCTAAGATTAACATTCATTCTTTCGTTCCAATATTCTTCCGTAACATCATCAATTGCATGTCTTTCATCGTTTGCTGCGTTATTAATTAATATGTTTATTGAACCTTTGTCAGAAATAATTTTTGATATTGTATTTTGAAGTTGTTTAATATTTAAAAGATCGCATTCAATAAAAGTTGGAATTTTAAAATTTTTATTTTTAATATCTGAAATCAGTTTATTAGATTCTTTTACATTAATATCTACAAAACAAACCTCGGAGTTTTGTTCGCAAAAATGCTCAACAATTGATGCGCCTATTCCTGATCCTCCACCAGTAACAAAAACTCTTTTATTTTCTAGATCATGGTATTTTACACTCATTTATATCCTGTTATTTGTTTTTTTATCAAAAATAGAAATTTGACTTAAATCAAAAAATAATTTCATCTCTTTGCCCGTTTCAATTTTTACAGTTGAGGGGAATTTGCCTAAAACCTCTTGGTTGCAATAATTAAAAGTTATAATTTGTTCGTGTCCAATATACTCGTTTAAATCAGTTCTTAAATTAACTTCAAAATCAGTATCGTTTGTTTTTTTATAATGAATGTGCTCTGGTCTAATTCCAAAATAAACATCATTACTATTTTCTTCTAGCGATTTTACAAAATCATAATTTTTTATAGAAATATTATTCGATTGATTGGAACCTTCTGGAATAAATGAAGTATTATTAGCGTTTTTGACCAATTGACCACTGATTAAATTCATTGAAGGAGACCCAATAAAGTCAGCAACGAAGGTATTATTTGGCTTATTATATATATTTTCTGGAGTATCATATTGCTGGATAACACCGTGGTTCATTATAGCAATATTTGTTCCTAAACTCATTGCCTCGGTTTGATCATGTGTAACATAAACTACTGTTGTTTTTAACTTTTGATGAAGTTTTTTTATTTCTCTTCTCATTTCAACTCTTAATTTTGCATCTAAATTTGATAATGGTTCATCAAATAAAAAAATTCTAGGTTCTCTAACCAAAGCTCTTCCTATTGCAACACGCTGTCTTTGTCCGCCGGATAATTGTGAAGGTTTACGATTTAATAATTCATCAACATGCAAAAAATTAGAAACTTTTTTAAGTTGTTCTTCAATCTTTTCTTTTGATGTTTTGGCTTGTTTAAGACCAAAAACCATATTTTCTTTTACATTCATAGATGGATACAATGCATAAGACTGAAAAACCATAGCGATATTTCTATCTTTTGGTTCAACTTCGCCTCATCAATGGTTTCTAATCCAGCTACTATATTTAACAAAGTTGATTTTCCACATCCCGATGGACCTAAGAGCACTAAAAAATTTCCTTCTTCTATTTCGAGATTTATTTTTTTTAGAACTTCGGTACTACCAAAACTTTTTGAAAGATCTTGTATTTTTAATGCTATCATTTTATCCTTTCACTGCTCCAGAAGTAAGTCCTCTTATAAAATATTTCCCAGCTAATACATAAACAATGAGAGTTGGAACGCCAGCAATAATTGCTGATGCCATATCAACATTGTATTCTTTAACGCTGGTACTAGATAAAACCATGTTGTTTAAAGCTACTTGGATAGGAGCAGCCTTACCAAAAGAAAAAGTAGCTCCAAATAAGAAGTCGTTCCATATTTGTGTAAATTGCCAAATTACTGTTACAGTTATGATAGGATATGAAATTGGAATCAGTATTTTGAAAAATATTTTAAAAAATCCAGCCCCATCAATTCTTGCTGCCTTAATTAATTCACTGGGAATAGAAACAAAATAGTTTCTAAAAAATAATGTAGTAAAAGGTATTCCATAAACAGAATGAACTACTACAAGTCCTAAAATAGAGTTTGATATACCTAATTCACCTAAAGTCCTTGCCATTGGAAGGAGTATTGCTTGATAAGGTATAAAACAACCAAATAATAAAAATAGAAAAACCCATCTATCACCTTTAAAACGCCATTTTGTTAAAACATATCCGGTCATAGCTCCAATAAAAGTTGAGAAAATTACTGCTGGTACAACCATCTTGATTGAATTCCAAAAATAAGGTCTCAAGAAAGTATCACCAGCACCATATCCTCTTCCTCCCCATGCTACTGCCCATGATTCAAAATTTAATTGACTTGGCCAGGTAAGGAGCGTGCCCTGTCTAATTTCCTCCATTGTTTTAAATGAAGTTACAACCATTACATATAATGGAAATATAAAATAAGAAGCAAAAAGTATTAAAACAAAATAAAGAAACCATCTTAATAACAAATTTTTTATTTTAGAGCGTTCCCCGAGCTGTTTATATGATGTGCTAGTAATATTAGCTGACATTTTCTCTTCTCAATTCTGAATAAAGATAAGGAATAATAACTGCTGCTACAGCCATAAACATCATTATGGCACTTGCAGCAGATAAGGCGACTTGGCTTTTATGAAAAGCTGTTTGGGTCATAAAAAGAGCTGGCATAGTTGTTGAAATACCAGGTCCGCCTTGAGTAAGCGCAACTATTAAATCATAACTTTTAATTGATATGTGTACCAAAATAACAAAACTAGTGAAAAATACTGGTCGCATCATAGGGATAAGTATTTTCCAATATAAGGTAAATAAATTTGCACCATCAATTTTTGCTGCTTTAACAATTTCATCCTCAATAGATCTAAGGCCAGCAAGAAATAAAGCCATAACAAATCCTGACGATTGCCAGACCCCAGCTATAACAATGGTATAAATGGCCATGTCTCTGTTAACCAGCCAATCAAAAGTGAAATTTTCAAAGCCCATATCAATAAATAATTTTTGAATTCCTAAAGTTGGGTTTAAAATCCATTTCCATGCAGTTCCAGTAACAATAAATGAAAGAGCCATTGGATAGAGATAGATGGTTCTAAGAACGCCTTCTGCTCTAATTTTTTGATCAAGAAATATAGCTAGAACAACTCCTATAACAGTGCAAATAACTAAAAAAAGAACTGTAAAAATTAATAAGTTATCAACAGCTATAAGCCATTTATGTGTTTTCCAAAGTTTAACATATTGGCCAACACCCCATAATTCGTATTTTGGAAGAATTTTAGAATTTGTAAATGAAATATAAAACGTCCAAAGAACAAAGCCATAAACAAACCAACTAATTAAACCCACAGATGGGGCTAATACAATTTTAGGTAAATTTTTTTCTAGCCACTTAAACATAATAAAATAAAAAAAAGGCCACTTTTTAAAGTGGCCTTTTAATATAATTAATAATTGTTTACATATTTGCTAGCACAGTGTCTGCTAAAGCATTTGCAGCATCTACCGAAGACATATCAGAATTAAAGTGCTCTGTAATAACGTCTTGAAGAGCAGCTTTTATTGTATTTCCTTGAGCCATACCGTGAGCAAAACTTGGAACAAGTCCACCTTTTTCTCCGGCTGTTTTAATGTCAGCATTGGATTTTTTTGCACAGTCGTCAAATTCATCCATTGGTACATCTAAACGAGCAGGTATTGAACCTTTATACAAGTTAAAAACTTTTTGGAAGTTTTTACCCATCATAAGTTTAGCTAATAATTTTTGACCTGCCACTTTGTCTGGATCGGTAGTTTTATAAAAAATAAAACTATCTACGTTATACAAGTATCCATTATTTGATGGAGTTGGAGAACAGAAGTAATCCCAACCTGGTGATTTACCAGCAGCTGTAAATTCTCCTTTAGCCCAGTCTCCCATAATTTGAAAACCAGCTTTACCTTCTATAACCATACCAGTTGCAACGTTCCAGTCTCTACCTGGCTTTAACTGTAGTTTCGCTTCGTAGACAATTTTCTTGCAATTTTACATAACAGTTTTTGTAATAATTATTTCCACCCAAACCCATAGCTACCGCTTCAAATACTGTAGCATCTTGCCAAGGCTGTCCACCGTGAGCAAATGGAATTATTCCTGCTGCTTTAAGTGTATCAGCTGCAGCATTCAACTCATCCCAAGTCGTAGGCATTGAAAGACCGTTATTATCAAATACTTCTTTGTTAGCCCAGATCCAATCAATTCTATGAATGTTTACTGGAGCCGCACAATAAGGACCGCTGTTATTTTGACATTTATGAACTGCAGCAATCATCGGATCTAATAAGTTATCCCATCCTTCTGCTTGTGCTATTTCATCAATGTGGTATGGAGCAACTACTCCTTCTTGATCGTATTCTTGAATAGTTGGACCTTTGATTTGAGAAGCTGATGGTGGATCACCAGCAACTATTCTTGCTTTTAATGTAACGTTTGCAGCATCACCGCCACCACCTGTTACAGGCATATCTAGCCATTCGCCACCATTGGCAGCGAAATCATCTTTTAATACTTTAAGTGCAGCTGCTTCACCACCAGATGTCCACCAATGCAGAACCTCAATTTTTGGTCCCGCTAATGAAATACTAGGAGCTAATGCAAATGCTATTAAAGCAATTAATATTTTCTTCATATTGCCCTCTTTATTTTTTTGTTAGTTAAATAATTAAAAAAAAGAATTATAGAAACATTAATTATAAATTCATAATAAAAAATATGAATGCAACTCTTAATTGATTTTCATTTTTTTGAGAATAAGCTTTGTTTTATTTACAAAATATGTGAATTGTAAAATTAAGTATTAAACTTCCTGGGGAAGTTTTCTAGTAATTTGTTTTTCTACCTAATCTTGCTGCGCCTCTAACACCACTAGCATCACCATATTTTGGTTTAAGAAATACCCCCTCGTATTCTTTACCAATTACATATTTTTTTACTAAAGCTTCAATTTCACTTAAAAAATCTATCTCATTACTTAAACCTCCGCCAAAAACAAAAACGTCAGGGTCAAGTATATTAATTATTACAGATAATGACATTGCAAGATTTATTTTAAATTCGCCTATCGCTTTTTCTGCATCAAGATCATGTCGTTTATAAAGTTGAAATATTTCATGAGATTTTAAATTCTTTCCATATTTTTTATTAAAATTTTTAGCTAACCCAAGTCCTGAAATAAAACTTTCAACTTCAGCTTCTCTTAAACTGTTGGTATTTAAATCTTCTTTTTTTGCTGCCATGTATGGTAACTGATTGTGTCCCCATTCTCCTGCCAAGCCATTAGGTCCAGTAACAATTTTTTTGTCTATTACTAATCCTCCACCTGCTCCTGATCCTAGAATAATGCCATATACAATTTTATAATGTTTTCCTGCACCATCTATTGCCTCAGATAAAGCAAAACAGTTTGCATCGTTTTCGCAGAAAACTTCTCTACCTAATGCATCTCTTAAATCTTTTTGGAAAGGCTTTTTTTCAATCCAATAACAATTAGGTGCATTTTTAATTAATCCAGTTTGTGGTGAATGAACTCCAGGATGACAAACACCAACAGGAAGAGATGTGTTTAATTTTTTTTCTAAACTTTTAGTAATTTCTGAAATATTTTTAATTACGGAATTATAATCTTTGGGACAATCTGTTCTTTCTCTAAAATTTTCTTCTCCAGAGTCTTCTAAAACAACACTCTCAATTTTAGTTGCACCAACATCAAATCCTATTTGCATAGCTGATATTCATAAATAACATTATATTTTTTATATTATTTATATTATTAAATTTTCCATAATTATATAGATTTTTAACTGGGAGTTTTATGAAGATTACTAAATTGTTATTACCATTATTATTTTTAATAGGGTCAACTACTCCTTGTTTTGCGGAAACTACGGTTACACCAGAAGTGAGTTTTGTTTTAAACACCTTGTTATTTTTAATGGGAGGATTTCTTGTCATGTGGATGGCTGCAGGTTTTTGCATGCTTGAATCTGGCTTGGTCACATCGAAAAGTGTGTCAGTGATCTGTGCTAAAAATATAGGTTTATACTCTATAGCTGGAATAATGTTCTGGGCAGTTGGATACAATTTAGCATACGGTATTCCAGAAGGAGGTTTTATTGGTAATTTTAATTATTGGAGCGATGCCAGCAAATTAGAAACTGGTTATGCAGATAGTTCGGATTGGTTTTTTCAAATGGTATTCTGCGCAACGACTGCTTCGATAGTTTCAGGAACAATGGCCGAAAGAGTTAAATTATGGCCATTCTTTTTGTTTACTGCAATTTTAACAGCAATTATTTATCCCATTCAAATGGGATGGCAATGGGGTGGAGGTTGGTTAGCAGCAATTGGTTTTTCAGATTTTGCTGGATCGACTTTAGTACACTCATGTGGTGGAGCAGCAGCTTTAGCAGGTGTTATTTTACTAGGACCAAGACTTGGCCGTTTTAAAAATGGAACTGTAAAACCCATGAAACCATTTGCTGCTTCATCTATTCCATTAGCAACACTTGGAGTATTTATTTTATGGATGGGTTGGTTTGGTTTTAATGGAGGTTCTCAGTTAGCACTAGGAACACTAGATGATTCAATATCTGTTTCTAAAATATTTGTTAACACTAACCTAGCAGCGTGTGGTGGTGTTATGGCGAATGCACTACTCACAAGATTATTGTATGGCAAAACTGATGTTGTTCATATGTTGAATGGTGCGATAGCTGGACTTGTTGCAATTACAGCCGAACCTTTAACTCCTTCTCCTCTTGTAGCAATACTAATTGGCGGTGGCGGTGGTTTAATAGCAGTTTTTGGAACTCAATTATTATACAAATTTAAAATTGATGATGTTGTTGGCGCAATTCCTGCACACTTGTTTGCAGGAATTTGGGGAACTTTAGCAGTGCCAATAACTAACACTAAGGTTGTTTTTTCAAGTCAGTTAATAGGAGTAGTATCTATTAATGTTTTCGTATTTATTGTTTCATTTATAGTTTGGTACTTCATGAAAAAAACAATTGGTATCAGATTAAGTGCAAAGGCAGAAAAAATTGGAACAGACAAATCTGAAGTTGGAGTAGTTGCTTACGCCATAAGAGATTAATTGTCCTTATTTGATTACCATTCTCCAGTATTTTCCATAGAGGCCCAAGGCTCTTTGGGCTCTAAATGTCCTTCTTGAAGTATCTCGATTGAGATATTGTCTGGCGATCTTACAAATGCCATATGTCCATCTCTTGGTGGACGATTAATTGTTACTCCCATATCTTTTAATCTTTGACAAGTTTCATATATGTTTTCAACTCTATAGGCTAAATGACCAAAGTTTCTAGATCCTGTTCCAAGATTGTCACCATCCCAATTATAAGTAAGTTCAATTTCAACAG
>JYMV01017325.1_pt1 | contig 20751 bp, 16 predicted proteins | sample 338911 | NCBI WGS metagenome assembly JYMV01 (sample SAMN03354496, study PRJNA234377) | hydrothermal vent metagenome | biome: Deep sea; feature: Hydrothermal plumes at the Eastern Lau Spreading Center, Western Pacific Ocean; material: Seawater | place: Tonga | collected 2009 | depth 2000 m m
CACTGGGAAAATTGATGCGTCTTACACTCTGCTGTCGTTGCTGTGTATTGAAATTTGGTGTCGACGGTTCTTAGATCATCAAGTGCCGCTCAGTGTTGGGTAGCGTTGCTGACAAGTTTGGGAGGATGTCAGAGACTTTTGGAATGAGCCTGCGGCATGAAGATATATGAAGATAATTGACCTCATCGCTGGCGCTCGGCCTAATTTCATGAAGATCTCACCGATTATTGATGCTATGAAGGTTGCCCAGACACGAGGCAGTCAACTTACCTATCGCCTGATCCATACCGGTCAGCACTATGATCGCGCTATGTCCGGAGATGTATTTGAGCAACTGGGTATTCCGGAGCCTGACATTAACTTGGAAGTGGGTTCTGGAACGCAGGCCGAGCAAACAGGCAACATCATGATGCGGTATGAACGAGTGCTAATGGAGGCTAAGAGCGCGCTTTGCCTGGTGGTGGGAGATGTGACTTCGACCATGGCTTGCGCCATTGTGGCGCGCAAATTTGGAATACCTGTCGGGCATGTCGAAGGAGGCATTCGATCGGGAGATTGGAGCATGCCTGAGGAGATCAATCGAGTAGTGACGGATTCCATCACGAATTGGTTTTTCACCACCAGCGAAACAGCGAATCAGAACCTGCGCCACGCGGGAGTGGGAGGAGATCGTATTTTTTTCGTTGGCAATACCATGGTGGATACGTTGCTGAAGCAATTGCCGTGTCTGCGTCCACCCAGCTTTTTTGGGACACTCGGGCTCACGCTCGGGCACTACTTTGTCATCACATTGCATCGTCCCTCGAACGTCGATGGCGAGCACCAACTGCTGCGGCTACTTCAAGCTATTTCCGATGGGGCTCGCGGTGTGCCGGTGGTTTTTCCGGTGCACCCGCGCACTGCCAAGAACTTGCGCGAATGCGACGGGAGGATACCCGGATTACACTACGTGGACCCGCAAGGTTACCTGGAATTTAACTATCTGGTGAAGCATGCATGTGGCGTGCTTACCGATTCCGGAGGCGTCACGGAAGAAACCACTGTACTCGGCGTGCCTTGCCTGACGTTACGTGATAGCACCGAACGTCCCGAGACAGTCACGTTCGGAACAAATGAACTGCTTGGGACAAGGCCCGCTGCCCTAGCTTCGGCGCTGGCACGGATGCTTGATGGACGTTGGAAAAAAGGCACCATCCCGGAAAAGTGGGATGGGCGTGCTGCCGAACGCATTATAAGTGAGCTGGAGAAGTTACTGGCATCGGCAGAACACACACGGATAAATTAGGTAGAGCAGATGAAACAAGTCTTGCAGAGTCTTGCCGATGGCCGAACAGACATCGTGGAAGTCCCGGCGCCGAGGACAAGTCCTGGCAGTATTCTTATCCAGACGACGAGGTCACTGATCTCGTCCGGCACTGAGCGGATGTTGGTTGATTTTGGTAGAGCCACACTGATCAGCAAGGCCAAGCAGCAGCCCAATAAAGTGAGGCAGGTCTTGGAGAAGGTGAGTACGGATGGACTTTGGACAACATTGGATGCTGTGCGCAGCAAGTTAGACCAACCTATCCCCTTAGGTTATTGCAATGTCGGTGTTGTCCAAGGTGTCGGTGCCGGGGTATCGGGCTTCTCTGTGGGAGATCGCGTCTCTTCCAACGGGCCGCATGCAGAGATGGTGGCGGTACCGAAAAATCTTTGTGCGCATGTCCCAGAAGGGGTGTCGGATGATACCGCTGCATTTGCCGTCATTGGGAGCATCGGACTCCAGGGTGTACGGCTTGCGCAACCAACGCTGGGTGAATGTTTTGTGGTTACCGGTCTTGGACTGATCGGGCTGATGACAGCCCAGTTGCTACGAATTCACGGCTGTCGGGTCTTGGGAATTGACATGGATAAGTCGAGATTAGATGTGGCACAGCAGTTCGGGTTTGAAACGGTCAACCCGGCAGAGGGAGAAGACCCTGTGGTTGCGGCAGAGCGTTTCTCACGTGGGCGCGGGGTGGACGGAGTATTGCTCACGTTGGCGGCGAAAAGTAGTCAACCAGTGAATCAGGCAGCACAGATGTGCCGGAGACGTGGTCGCATTGTCCTGGTGGGTGTGACCGAGCTGCAGTTATCCCGCGCCGATTTCTATGAAAAGGAGCTTTCGTTTCAGGTTTCTTGCTCCTATGGCCCTGGCCGCTATGACCCGAATTATGAGACGAAGGGACAGGACTATCCTGTAGGTTTCGTGCGTTGGACCGAGCAGCGAAATTTTGAGGCGGTGTTGGATATGATGGAAGATGGACGGTTGGATGTCACGCCGCTTATTTCTCACCGTTTTTCTATTGATCGCGGAGCCGAGGCGTACAATTTGCTAGTCTCGAACGAACCTAGCTTGGGGATTCTCTTGGAGTATCCGTCGAGCGGAAAACCATTGGCAGGACAGAGGGCTGTTGTTCTCTCGACCAGGGTCATGCCGCAGGTTTCCAGCGGGACACCGCGTGTCTCCTTCATTGGTGCGGGGAATTATGGAGGGCGCATTCTCATGCCGGCGTTTCATGCGGCAGGAGTCGCATTCTCGACCGTGGTAACGAGAAGTGGTGTCGGCAGTACCTATTATGGGAAGAAATACGGTTTTGTGAGATCAGATACGAACTCGGAGATGGTTTTCTCTGGTGATGATGATGTAGTGGTGATCGCCACCCGCCATGACACACACGCCGAACTCGTGGTGCGTGCGTTGGAAGCAGGTAAACATGTATTCGTCGAAAAGCCTCTGGCCCTGACGCTAGAGGAGGTCAATCGTGTTGAGCAGGCGGCGAATGCGGCACGAGATTGTGTGCTTATGGTTGGCTTCAATCGCCGATTTGCTCCGCAGGTCATCAAGATGAAGGCTCTTCTTGATTCGGTACGAAACTCGAAAACGTTTGTGATAACAGTCAATGCTGGCGCGATACCGCCGGACCATTGGACCCAGGACCCACAGGTCGGTGGCGGTCGAATCATTGGCGAGGCGTGCCACTTCATCGACCTGCTGCGATTTCTGGCTGGCAGCCCGATTATTTCATCTACACGGCTGGCGATGGGTGCTGCCACGGGCGACACGGTTAGCCTTCAACTTGGATTTGCTGATGGTTCCATCGGAACCGTGCACTACTTTGCCAATGGCTCCAAGGCATTTCCGAAAGAACGGCTGGAGGTGTTTGCTCAGGGACGCATTCTTCAATTGGATAACTTTCGAAGGCTCAAAGGATTTGGTTGGTCTGGGTTCAGTAAGATGAATCTGTGGCAGCAGGACAAAGGACAAAAGGCCTGTGTGGCGGCTTTTCTACAGGCCACTCGAGAGCACCAGACTTCACCCATCCCGTTTGAGGAGATCTCCGAGGTCAATCGGGTGTCGATTCAGTTGGCGACCAATTCTTGAGCCTCTCGCGTTACTTTCAGACCGTTCGCCATTTTCGATTCGTTCAGATCTATGGGCGGGTATGGTTTCGCTTGTATCAGCCATGGCCTGATGTTCGGCCCGCCTCACAGTGTAGACGTCGGATTGGAACGTGGCAGGCGTGGTCGTGGCGTCAATCGCTCATGGAGAATGCAGAAACGTTTCGGTTTCTGAACGTCACCGACAGCGTGCACACACTGGCCAATTGGGATAACCCCACTCAGTTAAAACTCTGGCGCTACAACCTGCACTATTTTGACGACCTTGTGGCATGTAATGTCGCTGTTCGATCGGATTGGCATCGTACGTTGATTGCGCGATGGGTAGGGGAGAATCCGCCAGGCTTTGGCACAGGTTGGGAACCCTATCCGACGTCATTGAGGATTGTGAATTGGATGAAGTGGTCGCTCGCTGCATCTGCCCGCGGAGAATCTGTGTTGGACACACAGGCATTGAATAGCCTGGCAACTCAAACGCGTTGGCTGCGAAAGAAGTTGGAGATTCATTTGCTTGCCAACCATCTTTGGGCTAACGCGAAAGCGCTCGTGTTTGCGGGAAGTTTTTTTGAGGATGCTGAGGCGCAACGTTGGTTAGACAAGGGCATTGCAATTCTTCAGTGCGAACTGCAGGAGCAGATTTTACGCGATGGCGGGCATTTCGAGCGTAGCCCAATGTATCACGCGATCCTGCTCGAAGACGTGCTAGACCTTATCAATTTGGCTCAGGTATTCCCAGACTGTTTTCGATTATCGTTGCTTGATCAGTTATACCATGTCGCACCACGGATGTTATATTGGCTACGGGTTATGACGCATCCAGATGGGAAAATATCGTTTTTCAATGATGCTGCCTTTGGAATTGCTGCGGAGTATTCACAACTTTCGGAGTATGCCTGTAGATTAGGAATTCATGTGAATGAACACCAACTCGCGCCGATTGAGTTGCTTGGAGATGTAGGCTATGTGCGACTTCAAAACGATCGAGCAGTTTTGCTTTGCGATGTCGCGCCCATTGGGCCAGATCATCTTCCCGGGCATGCACATGCCGATTCGTTGTCTTTTGAACTTTCTCTGGATGGTCGGCGGGTGTTAGTCAATGGAGGAACTTCAGTGTATGAGCGCGGTCCGGAGCGCCAGCGCCAGCGTGGAACTGCCGCGCATAACACAGTTGTTGTCGATGGGGAGGATTCATCTGAGGTTTGGGGTAGCTTTCGTGTGGCGAAACGGGCACATCCGTTTGATGTCACGTGGGGTAGTGAAAAAGGGAAACTATGGCTTGAGGCGGCGCATGATGGCTACAAGAGACTGCCGGGCCGCGTGGTCCATCGGCGGAGGTGGGTTTTGCGTTCGGAAGGACTGGATGTCGAGGATAGGGTGGAGGGTCGGTTCGAGACAGCAAGTTTGTATCTGCATCTCCATCCTGACGTAGCTCCTCGCGTAGATGAACGATCAGGTGAGGGTGTCGTATTGGAAGGAAATGGACGCGCTCACATCCGGGTTTCAACTGATCCGTTGTCCAAACTTCGGATGGCTGATTCGACATGGCATCCGGAATTCGGGAAAACACTTGAAAACAAGACGGTGACGGCATCGTTTCGTGGCGGGTCGGTTGTGACGCGTTTGCGTTGGTGATGGAAGAACACCGCATTCTTGTATTAACGTTTTACTATCGCCCAGACTTGTCTGCGGGCGCGTTTCGCACGACCGCACTGGTTGAGGCGCTACTCTGCATGGAATCGTCTGAGGTCAAGGTTGACGTCATCACGACCCTCCCAAACCGATACAGCGACTTCAATGTTCAAGCGCTGGAATGGGAGAGTGCCGAGCGGCTTAACGTTCGAAGGATTCAACTGCCACCGCACAAGAGCGGCATGTTGGATCAGGCAAGGGCTTTCGTCCACTTTGCATGGGAAGCATCCAACCTAGTTAAGGGCAAGCAGTACACATTGGTTTATGCGACATCCTCCCGTCTACTGACTGCGGTGTTGGGGGCCTGGGTTGCCAAGCGCGGAAATTTTATGTTGTATCTCGATATTCGGGACATCTTCGTTGACACGATCACGGATGTGCTACCGAGGGCCCTGGCATTTGTAGTGAAGCCCGTCTTTTTAGCCACTGAGTGGTGGACGATACGTCGTGCCATGCATGTCAATCTCGTCTCGAAGGGTTTTGAATCTTACTTCAAAGCGCGTTATCCAGAGCAGTCATTTTCGTTGTTCACGAATGGCATTGATGAAGAGTTCATGCTGCGTGGAAGCGCAACTGGATATAATAATAGCCCTCAGAAGGGTTGTGTTCGCGTGCTTTACGCTGGCAATATGGGTGAGGGACAGGGGTTGCACAAGATCATTCCCGCCGTTGCCCGAAATTTGCAGGGACGTGCGATTTTCAAGCTGATTGGCGATGGAGGGCGCAGGGCACAATTGGAAGCGGCGCTGGACGAGTCTGGTGTAGATAATGTTGAACTGGTAGCGTCTATGCCTCGCGCAGAACTGATCAAAGAGTATTTGCGCGCGGATGTGTTGTTCTTGCACCTGAACGACTACGAGGCATTCAAGAGGGTTTTGCCGTCGAAAATATTCGAGTATGCCGCGCTCGGAAAACCTATTTGGGCTGGTGTTTCTGGTTACGCAGCGGAATTCATTAATGGACAGGTCAGTAACTCCGTCGTGTTCCATCCCGGTGATGTGCAAGAAGCGATTCAGGCATTTGATCAACTCGAAATGAAGGATAGTCCTCGCGATGAATTCGTTCAGAAATTTTCGCGTGCGGCGATCATGAGAGCGATGGCAAGAAACATTCTTGATTGTATGGTGCAGCAAAGGGAGTTGGCATGAGGGTCTTGGTCACTGGCGCGTCAGGGTTTATCGGGAGAAGGCTCGTTGAGAGTCTTCTTCAGATAGGATGTGAAGTGCGGGCGTTTGTTCGTGATGGCTCATCGCTAGTGACATGGCCACAGACCGTCAAGATCGTCGTCGGAGACCTTCAAGATCCCTACAGCATCAACAACGCCATGGCAGACAATGACACGGTGTTTCATTTGGCAGGAAAAGTCCATGAGATGTCCGAAATGGAAGACCTGGACAACACCTACTATAAAGTCAATGTGGAGGGCACGCGGAATGTTCTCGAGGCCTCGGCTAGATACGGCGTCCAACGGTTCGTGTTTTTTAGTAGTGTCAAAGCCATAGGCGAAGACACACTGGAGTGTCTGAGTGAAATTTCCGAGGCCCGACCGGTAACGCGATATGGAAAGTCAAAGCTCGCCGCTGAGGAGTTGGTTCTCGATTATGGGAAACGCACCGGATTACATGCGGTGTGTTTACGTCTTCCTTTGGTGTATGGATCGGGAAACAAGGGTAATCTGTTTCGCATGATAGCCGCAATTGATCGTGGACTCTTTCCTCCTCTTCCTGACATCAAGAATCGTCGCAGTATGGTTCATGTGTCCAACGTGGTGGATGCGGCGATCCTGGCAGCGACCAAAGTACAGGCAAACGGGCGATGCTATATCGTGACGGATCACGAGCCGTATTCGACGCGCGAAATATATGAATGGATTTGTGGGAGCCTTGGAAAGCGCGTCCCTCAGTGGCATGTTCCGATCGGCGTGTTGAAGGTGCTTGGGTATGTGGGCGACGTGATAGGCCGAGTTCGGAGACAGCGATTTATGTTTGACTCCAAAGCTTTGGACAAATTGATCGGTTCGGCCTGGTATAGCTCTGAATCCATCTCACGGGAGCTGGGGTATCGCCCTTCCGTGACATTTCACGAAGCTCTTCCCGAGCTCATTCAGTGGTATCGAAAGGCATCGGTGTGAACCTTGAGAGTTTTGTTGTTGCTGCGTTCCTCCTCGTGCTGTCTTCCTGGCTGACCCGCCACCTCTCCTCACCCAGTTCCCGCCTTTACTTTCTTGATTATCCCAACGAACGCTCCTTACATAGCCATCCTACGCCTCGAACCGGGGGCATTGCGGTATTGGGGAGTCTCTTCGCCGGACTTCTGTTGACCTATGCTGGCCATGTCTCTGGGTGGTTGCATGACGGCCTCTGGTCACATTCCGATCCCTTACAGATGCAGCAGATCCGGTGGATTCTTCTCCTAACCCTGTGCATTGCTGCGGTGTCGTTTGCGGATGACCGGGTGGGTGTGCCACCTGGTATTCGGTTCGGAGTGCATGCTGTGGTGGCAGGCAGCGTGGTTTTCGTTGCGGGTGCCAAGATCGATGCCATTACAATTCCACTCATTGGAACGTGGGTACCAGGAGATACTGCGGCACTTCTGACGACTTTGTTTATTATATGGATTGTGAATTTGTACAATTTTATGGACGGGATGGACGGATTTGCCGGTGGAATGACGGTTTTTGGATTTGGCTTTCTCAGTTGCAGTGCCTGGATTGGTGGGAGTGAAACTCTTGCGATGCTCGCGCTGTTCATTTCGGCTGCGGCTTGTGGATTCCTTGTGTATAACATGCCTCCAGCCAAGATTTTTATGGGCGATGTTGGCAGTATCTCACTTGGATTCCTCGCGGGAGCACTTTCTGTCGTTGGGATTTGCACCGGAGTATTTGATGTGTGGATCCCGATTCTTATTTTCTCTCCATTCATCATGGACGCGACCGCTACACTCTTCCGTCGCTTGTTTGAAGGGAAGAAAATATGGTTGCCACATCGAGAGCATTATTACCAACGGTTGGTTCTATCCGGATGGGGGTACAAAAAGACGGTATGGGCGGAGTATGTGCTGATGTGTGTCTGTGGGTGTGGCGCGATTCTGTATGCGTTTTTGGGCGATGGCGCACGGCTTATTCTGCTATGTGTCTGGGGGATGCTTTATGCGGGCCTGATGGTCGTGGTGCGAATGGTGGAGCGGGAAGTTTCCAGAAAAGTGTCAAATTAGTGACCGTTGCGGTATGATTGGCCTGCGACACGATAGTTGGAATGAAAGGTGCGCGGGTAGAACGCATGGATTTCGCATAATTTTGGCCTCGTTATGAAGCAATTAATTTTGGACTTTCGCCGCCCGCTCGTTGTTCTTTTGCATGTGGGCTTGATTGTCCTAGCCAACTTTCTCGCCTTCTGGCTGATATTTGGGCCGGTCATACCAGATGTCCTGTTGGGCCGTTTTGTCGACATGGTGCCATGGTTGGTGGTTATCCGAGGGCTGGCCTTTATCCCATTTCGGCTCTATGAAGGGTTGTGGCGGTACGCCGGTATCTATGATCTTCGCAATATCATCGGTGCCGTCGTTGTCAGCACAATCGTTTTCTACATGGTGGTCTATTGGGGATTGGGCGAGGATACGTATCCCAGTTCGATTTTCCTCATCGATGCGATTGTGCTGATCATCTTGCTAGGAGGAAGTCGGATGGCACGCCGTATTTATCGAGACGTGGGTCGTTTGAAGCCAGGGAAACGAATCTTGATTTATGGTGCTGGTGGTGCAGGCGAGCGGATTGTGCGTGACATGCAAAACAATCCGTTCTACGAGTTCGAGCCGGTTGGGTTTCTCGACGATAATCCAGCAAAGATTGGTCAACACATCCACGGAGTCAAGGTACTGGGAACGCGTGGTGCCCTTGCCAAGGTCCTGGAAGATACCCGCCCTAATGCCGTTCTCATCGCCATTCCTTCAGTGAAACCAGGCCCAATTCGGGAAATCGTCCAGATCTTAGCGCCATTCAAGATTCCGATTCAGACACTGCCAAATGTTCGCGATCTATCTAAAAGTGACGTCAACATGAGTCAGGTGCGAAGCCTTTCCATCAATGACCTGCTGGAGCGTGCACCCGTAGGACTTGATCCCGAACCGATCAAACACCTGATCCAAGGCAAACGAATTATGGTGACCGGTGCCGGCGGTTCTATTGGTGCCGAGTTATGTCGGCAGATCATTTCGTTCCACCCATCGGCGCTCATCTTATACGAACGATATGAATATGGGTTGTATACGGTCGCGAGTGAGTTGTCCGCTGCGAACAATGCATGGCCCGTACACGCGGTGATTGGGGATGTGACCGACGAGCAGCGTGTTGATGACGTTCTGGCTGAGCATCAGCCGGAGGTAATTTTCCATGCCGCGGCACATAAACATGTTCCACTGATGGAGTTGAATCCTTGCGAAGCGGTAAAGAATAACGTTATTGGAACGCAAGTCATGGCAAAGGCAGCGCAACGCCATGGTGTGCGACGTTTTATCCTTATCTCAACAGATAAAGCGGTGAGCCCGTCCAGTGTTATGGGGGCCACGAAGAGGGTAGCAGAGTTATTAATGCAGGGAGTGCATTCCAGCAATGGGCATGCGTTCACCGGAGTACGGTTTGGAAATGTGTTGGGAAGCGCCGGCAGCGTGATCCCGCGTTTTTTGGAGCAAATCAAGGCGGGAGGCCCGGTGACGGTGACGCATCCGGAGATGCGGCGATACTTTATGCTGATTCCTGAGGCGGTTCAGCTGGTGTTGTATGCCGCAGCACTAGCCAAGGGAGGTGAACTCTTTGTGCTCGAAATGGGTGAATCCATTAAGGTTGTCGACTTAGCACGGAATATGATTCGTTTGTCCGGGTTTGTCCCCGAGGAGGAAATCTCAGTCACCTTTGTGGGGAGGCGTCCCGGGGAGAAATTGCGGGAAGAATTAATCGATACGAACGAGACGCTCGAGCCTTCGTCGGTTGAGCGCGTGTTTAGGATTCGCTCCAGTTATGTCCCGGAACCGGCGTTTTTGTCCAAGACGGTGGAAGAATTAGAAAAGCGTGCGGGAGTCGGGGACACTCGAGGCGTGATTGACGCACTCAAGAAAGTCGTCCCCACGTATCGACCGGCGGATCCGCCACTTTCTCCTCCCGTCCCATCGGCGAAGAATTCCGAAGCATGAGGAAGATCAGTGCTGCTGTGTGGAACCGATGATCGAAAATCCAGAGATAGTTTTAGTGTTCATTCAATCTGTTTTATAGAGGAGGAATTGATGAGGCAGAGAGTGAAATTATTCGTAGGCAGCGTCATATTTATTGGACTTGTGAGTGTTGTAATGGTCATGAGTGCAGCTGTAGCTCATGCAGACCACAATGTCAATGTCAACACTGCTACAGTGAATGAACTGAAGACGGTTCCGGGGATTGGCAAGGTGATTGCTGAGCGAATTGTAGAATATAGGGAAAACGAGCGGGCGTTTAATACAGTAGAGGATCTGCTGAACGTCAAAGGTATCGGGAAGGAGACGTTAGAAAAACTTAGAGACCATGTCACTGTAGGTGAAGAGAGTTAAGCCCATGACATAGAACGCTGATGTCGAGCCGGTTCCGTGGTGAATCGGCGCGGGTGTGTACCCATGCTGGCTTCCAACAGTGCGCGACCGGTGTGGGAGTGTTGAATTGCCGTTATCTCTTCTGGGCTCCCAGTGGCGATGATTTCCCCTCCCCGATCGCCCCCCTCCGGCCCCAGGTCAATAATGTGGTCGGCATGCCTGATAATATCAAGGTTATGCTCGATCACGACCACACTATTTCCTTCCGAAACAAGCCGATCCAGTACGTCAAGCAGTTTTTGAATATCAACAAAATGTAGGCCCGTCGTTGGCTCGTCGAGAATATAGAGAGTGCGTCCGGTCGATCGTTTCGACAGTTCTCTGGACAGCTTGACCCGCTGAGCCTCTCCTCCCGACAGGGTCGTTGCTGATTGTCCGAGCCGCATATATCCAAGTCCGACATCACGTAACGTTTCTAGTTTCCGACGGATAAGCGGGAGATGCTGAAAGGCTTCGATCCCCTCATCCACTGTTAGGTTAAGCACGTCGGCGATATTACGTCCCTGATGCCGCACATCCAGCGTCTCTCGGTTATAGCGGCGCCCGTCGCAAATTTCACATTTCACAAAAAGATCTGGAAGAAAATGCATCTCGATTTTAAGCAGGCCGTCGCCATGGCATGCTTCACAGCGGCCTCCCTTAACGTTAAAGCTGTACCGTCCTGCACGGTAGCCGCGTATTCTCGAATCAGGAAGTTGCGCGAAAAATTCTCGAATATAGGTAAACAGTCCAGTGTACGTCGCTGGGTTGGATCGCGGCGTCCGACCGATCGGGTCTTGGGTAATATTGATGACCTTGTCGATGTGTTCTATGCCTGTGAGAGCACGACAACCGGAGAGACGCTGGGGCTTTCTCGCTGATTTCAAGACCCTTCGTTTTCCGTTTCGCCGATACAGAGTTTGGATAATGGAGCGGTAGAGAACATCGAAAATAAGCGAACTCTTTCCCGATCCAGATACTCCCGTGACACACGTGAACAGCCCGAGCGGGATGCGCGCGGTGACATCTTTCAGGTTATGGGTGAAGGCGCCTTCTACCGTCAAATATCGAGTTGCATGTCTCTGACGAAGAGGGAGAGAAACAGTATGAGTTCCAGAAAGGTAGCGTCCGGTAAGTGACGAGGTATTGTCCATGATCTCGAACGGAGTACCGCTGGCAACGATAGTGCCACCGTGCACTCCAGCCCCTGGACCCATGTCCAACACGTAGTCAGCGGTTCGGATGGTGTCGGCGTCATGTTCCACGACGACGACAGTATTACCCAATTTCTGGAGCTCCCTGAGCGTCGCAAGCAGTCGGCGATTGTCCCGATGATGAAGCCCGATACTTGGTTCGTCGAGAATATACAGGACTCCAACCAAGCGTGATCCAATTTGGGTTGCCAGCCTGATTCGCTGGCCTTCTCCGCCGGAGAGTGTGGCCGCTGCTCGGTCAAGTGTGAGATAGTCAAGGCCGACATTGATAAGGAACCCCAGGCGCTCACGGACCTCCTTCAATATATTGCGGGCAATAACGGTTTCTCGTTCGGTGAGATTAAGTCGCTGAAAATATTCTTCAGCATCGCGTACAGAGAAGCGGCACACCTCAGCGATGTTAAGGTTTCCAATACGAATCGCGAGGCTTTCGGGCCTTAATCGTCTTCCAGTACAGGTTTGGCACTGAAGGAACTCGTCGTATCGGCGGCCATCAGGTGCACCTAGATCATCAGGCAACTCAGCCTTGACCGCGCTTGTCGGGGAAAGTCCGAGGCCATCACAAGCAGGACAGGCTCCATAGGGACTGTTAAATGAGAAGAAGCGCGGGCTAAGTTCTGGGTAGCTGACGTTGCACTTGACGCAGGCGAGTGCCTCACTAAAGAGAAAATCATTGGCGTTGTCGAGGTGGATTCCGACCAGGCCTCCAGTGAGGTTTTTTGCAATTTCCATCGAATCAGCAAGACGATGGCGAAGGCGATCAGCCTGATCGGATTTTAGGACGAGACGATCAACCACCACTTCGATGGTGTGCATGCGCTTCTTATCAAGTGCGATGTCATTGCTGAGATCGTGTAATACGCCATCGATTCTCACGCGAACAAATCCCTGCCGTCGCATCTCGATAAGTTCCTTCCGATATTCTCCCTTCCGTCTCCGCACAATGGGAGCAAGTACCAGACATTTTGAGTTTGAGTCGTGTGGTAAGGCCATGACCGAATCAACCATTTGTTGCACGGTTTGCGCGGTAATCTCCTGACCACATCGGAAACAGAACGGATGCCCAACACGGGCGAAGAGCAGGCGAAGATAATCATAAATCTCGGTGACGGTGCCGACAGTGGATCGTGGATTCCGCGATGCCGTTTTCTGTTCAATGGAAATTGCCGGAGAGAGGCCTTCAATGCCATCGACATCGGGCTTGTCCATTTGCTCGAGGAATTGTCTGGCGTAGGCTGAGAGCGATTCGACGTAGCGGCGTTGCCCTTCGGCATAGATGGTGTCGAAGGCGAGGGAGGACTTCCCAGAACCGCTCGGACCCGTGATCACCACTAGGCGATCACGGGGAAGAACGACGTCAATATTTTTGAGATTATGCTCGCGAGCGCCTTTGATGGTGATGGATGACTGTTCGGACATCAGTCGGTTTCACCATCCTGACGGTAACGCGAGGCTTTCCTGGGAAACCCAGGCAAGGCTGATAGGTGGCTAACGGAATGCGTGTGTCGGTTATTTCTTTTTGCCGATAACTGAGTCCTTACATGCCTTCGCGACTCTGAATTTGACGACACGTTTGGCGGGGATTTTTATCATCTCACCGGTTTGTGGATTGCGTCCCTTCCGCGCTTTGCGATTTACCAGGACAAGTTTTCCGAGTCCGGGAAGGGTAAAGGTGTTCCTGGCTTCTCGGTATGCAAGCTTAGCAAACTCATCGAGAAGCTCGGAGGTGGCCTTTTTTGTAAGACCTGATTTGTTGGCAAGATGTTCGACAGTAGCAGATTTGGTCATCGGCTTTGACATGGTGTGACTCCCCCCGCGATGGTGAATTTTATCGTGTGCCGTGAGCAACTGTGGCGAAGAATAACCGGCCATCGTGAAGTTGTCAATAGGGGAAAGGTGCGATTACAGTGGATGCATCGCAATTGGATGAATCGATGTTGTTGACTGGGGTGTTAGAGAATTCCTTGTAGCGTCTGGCGTGAAAGTGGCCCGAGTGCAGTCATAGTTTGAAATTGCTTGTCAACGAGTTCGTGGCTCAATCGTTTAATATCGAATGGTGTGACGCGATCAATCGCAGTCATGATCTCCTGCAATGGCACATCGCGGCGGGAATACATTTCATCCTTGGCCAATTTAGTCATGCGGCTGCTGGGGCTCTCAAGACCGAGGACGAGGGTGCCTTTGATGTGACATTTGGCGCGCCGCAGTTCGTTGGTCTCAAGCGCACCGGCATGGAACTTTCGAAGTTCTTTCATAATCAGTGTCATAACGCGGGCCGTTTCGGCTGCGCGAGTGGCGGCATATATCGTGAGCATGCCGACGTCTTCAAAGTTCGAAAGGCAAGAATAAATCGAGTATGCAAGGCCTCGTTTTTCCCGAATCTCACGAAACAGACGAGAACTGACGCTGCCACCGAGCATCGCGTTCAAGAGGCAAAGGGCATATCGGTCTTGATGATTGCGAGGAAGTCCCTTGATCCCCAAACAGAGATGTGCTTGTGCGAGGCGTTTTTTACGAACGATCACTCCGGGTGTGATGGTTGGCCGAGATCGGCCATTGAGAGGGGGGGCTGTTGCCTGAAGTCGTCCGAATGCTTTGGATAGTGTATCGATGAGTATGTGGTGGTCAAAGTGGCCGGCAACAGCAATCACGATTTTTTCGGGATGGTAATGGCGCTTCCGATAATCGAGAAGGTCCGACCGTCGAAGATGCGTAATCGTATTCTCACTTCCGAGGATCGGTCGCCCGAGCGGATGGCGTTGTAAGACATTGGAGGTATGAAGATCATGGACGTAATCCTCTGGATCATCCTGGACCATACTCATTTCCTCGAGAATGACCTTTTTCTCCTTCGCGATTTCGCGCGGAGCGAAGGTTGAATGTTGAAAGAGGTCGCTGAGAAGTGCAATGGCTTTGATGAGGTCGTTGTCGAGCACGTTGAGGTAAAAGGTCGTCGTCTCTCGAGATGTGAATGCATTGAGTTCGCCACCCATCTGGTCGATCTCGCGCGAGATCGTGTCGGCTGACCGCCGCGCAGTTCCTTTAAAAAACATGTGTTCAAGGAAGTGTGAGATGCCATCTTCCCCTTGCAGTTCATCTCGGGAGCCGACGTCAACCCAGACACCGAGTGAAACGGATCGCAGCGAGGGAATGCGTTCGCTGACGACGCGAATACCGTTGTTCAGCGTCACGCGATGGTAGTGAGGGTTCTGTTGGCGTCCTGTCCGTCGCGTCATCGCAAGGATCGCATGGTGGCACTATGCATTGGCTTCCGCGGCTTTTGCGACTTCCTCGGGAGTCATCGCTTCTTTGCGGCTTAGCCTGATTTTGCCTTGCTTGTCGATGTCCAGCACCTTCACCATGAATTGGTCGCCTTCCGCGACTTCGTCAACAACGGTGTTGACGCGGTGAGGCGCGAGTTGTGAGATATGAACGAGCCCATCAACATTTGGAAGAATCTCGACAAACGCGCCAAATTCCATTATTTTCTTCACTTTTCCGAAATAGAGCTTTCCAATCTCAACCTCTTCGGTCAGCGCGTTGACCATCGCCAGTGCTTTTTCTGCGGATGCCTCATCGACTGAAGCAATGGTGATAAGGCCAGAGTTGTCTACATCGATTTTGACGTTTGTCTCGGCGACAATATTGCGAATGACCTTGCCTCCTGGGCCGATGACGCTGCTGATCTTGTCTGGTTTTATTTTGAGGGTAAAGATTCGCGGGGCATAGGTTGAGAGATCCGCGTTCGGCTGAGGAATAGCCTCGCGCATTTTTTCAAGGATGGTAAGGCGTCCAGTCTTGGCTTGTTCTAACGCTTGCCGCATCTCATCCATCGAGACACCTCCGACCTTGATATCCATCTGAAGGGCGGTGATGACTGATGCCGTTCCGCACACTTTGAAATCCATGTCTCCGAGATGATCTTCCGCGCCCACAATGTCGGAAAGGATCGCAATGCGTTGTCCTTCCTTAATCAGACCCATGGCGATTCCAGCGACGTGCTCCTTGATGGGAACCCCTGTCTCCATCATGGCCATCGATCCTCCGCAAACGGTTGCCATGGACGATGATCCGTTCGACTCGAAAATCTCGGATACGAGACGAATCGTATAGGGGAACTCTTCCTGCGATGGGATGACGGGAATCAGCGCACGCTCGGCCAAGGCACCGTGTCCGATTTCGCGTCGACCAGGCGAACGGAGTGGTTTAACTTCCCCCACGCTATAGGGGGGGAAATTATAATGTAAGAGGAACGTTCGGTATCCTTCGCCCTCCAGGGCATCCATCCTCTGTTGATCCAGTTTCGTTCCGAGAGTAATGACCGCAAGGGCTTGGGTTTCCCCTCTGGTGAAAATCGCCGAGCCATGAGTTCGAGGAAGAACTCCGGTTTCGCATGTAATCGGACGAATGTCCGTGACCCCACGGCCATCGATGCGAATGCCCTTGTCGAGTACCTTGAGTCTGACCTCCCGGGATTCCATGTCGTGGAGAATGTTCTTGATCTGTTTTTGGCGTGCGGGATCTGGATCAGACTCGGAATGGCCAAACTGCTCGACGATCTCTTGTGTCAGGGTATGTAATTCAAGCTCCCGATCGGCTTTGTTCGCCGTCGTGAGTGCTTTTCTCATGGGTTCAAGGGCGGCGCCTTCAACGCTGCTTTGCAGCGCCGAATCGATCGTTTCTTCCACGACGACGCGTTTTGGCCGGCCCACCAGTGACTGAAGTTCAAGAATTCCACGCACAATCTTTTTGATTTCTTCGTGCGCCAACGCAATGGCTTCAAGCATGGTGTCTTCCGGCAAGCCAGCGCTTCCAGCTTCAACCATCATCACCGCATCGGCGGTTCCCGCAACGATGAGGTTGAGGGTGCTCTCTTCGAGCGCTGCGAGGTCAGGGTTGACGACGAAGGCGTCATTCACCCGCCCAATCCGAATTCCAGCGATCGGTCCACCAAATGGGATGTCGGAGATCGTCACGGCCGCCGATGCTGCTGTCATCGCGAGGACATCCGAGGCACCGGACTCATCAACGGAGAGCACCGTTGCTATGACCTGAGTTTCACAGTTAAAGGCCTTGGGGAACAGCGGGCGAAGTGGGCGGTCGATGAGTCGACTGGTCAGCGTGGATTTTTCAGAAGGCCGCCTTTCACGTTTAAAAAACCCTCCAGGAAACTTTCCGGCAGCATATGACTTTTCTTGGTATTCTACGGTCAATGGGAAAAAATCAAGTCCTGGTTTTGGAGATTTTGCCGCGGTTGCGACTGCGAGCACAACGGTATCTCCGTATCGTGCCCACACTGACCCATGTGCTTGCTTTGCGATCCATCCCGATTCAAGTATAAGTGGCCGTCCGGCCACTTCGAGTTCAACTCTCTGTTTCATGTCGTTCTTCCCTCTCCCGCCACCTGCGTTGACTATTTCCGGATTCCAAGCTTCTGGATCAGATCTCGATACTTATCTTCTCCTCCTCTGCGAAGATAATCGAGGAGTTTCCGTCGTCGACTCACCATCAGGAGGAGACCGCGACGTGAATGATGATCTTTCTTATGGGATCGAAAATGCTCAGTCAAATACGTGATTCTATTGGTCAGAACCGCGATCTGCACTTCTGAAGATCCTGTGTCAGTTGCGTGCTGGCGATAATCCTGAATAATTTGTTTTTTTGCCGGGTTCTTGATAGCCATAACTCCTCCACATGTGATAATTCACCGTTGAAATTTAAAGAACATATTGATCATTCTCATTGCCTCACTAAACAAGAACTTTTTCAATCGAGACGGCCAGGCGAGTATCTCCGGGTCGTCCAAGTTCGCCGATCGGGTATGAGAGGCGTCCCAGAGCAAGCAGCCCTCGTTGGAACTCACGGATTCGCACGAGCATTCCTGATGTTCCTGCACCAAGTATCGCCGTGACTTCTTCGGCTCGAACTCCGCCACCGTGTCGTACCCGTGTGACCGTTGGCTCAATCACATCTACGGCGGGGAAGTCATGTAACACGTCATCTGCATGATAGAGCGAGGATTCGAGCCGCTGTTCTCGATGAAGTTGCTCGACGGTTTCGATGGTGAGTGCATGGGCGCGCAGAAATGAGCCAACTCTGAGACGAGTGAGTTGATGCAAATGCCCACCGACCCCTAAGGCTGCACCGACATCGTGGCAAAGTGTTCGAATATAAGTACCTTTTGAACAGGTCACATCAAGCGTCACGTCTCTACCCCGTATGTCGCCGATTCCAATGTGGCTGACATGGATGGCGCGCGCTGAGCGTGGAATCGTCTGGCCGGCGCGAGCAAGCTTATACAGAGCCACGCCATTGATCTTAATGGCTGAATACATTGGAGGTACTTGAAGGATATTTCCAGTAAACTGCTGTATCACGGCTCGTAGTCGTGTTTCCGTAATGTCGCCGACGTCATGTCGTTCGATGACCTGGCCGGTTCCGTCTTGGGTGTCCGTCGCTTCTCCAAGACGAAGCACCGCACGATATTCTTTCTCACGCTCAACAAGATATTCTGCGACTCGCGTGGCTTTTCCTATGCAAATAAGTAATACTCCGGTGGCTGCGGGGTCTAACGTCCCCGTGTGGCCGATTTTCCGGATGTTGAGCAGCCTTCGAAGCTTCGCGACGATATCATGGGACGTCCAGCCAGGCGGCTTATCAATGTTGAGGATGCCGTCCATTTATGGGGAGTTCAGCGTTTCCAGAAGTGCGAGCACCTGCTGGGTTTTTTCCATCTGGCTATCGCACTGGAACGTGAGATCTGGTATCCGCCGTAATCTGAGGCGGCGTCCAAGTTCAGAACGAATGAATCCTGACGCTCGTTCCAGACCAAGCAGGGTTTCCTGCTCGGTTGTTTTTCCTTCGAGAACGGTGATTCGGACCCACGCATGACGAAAGTCACGCGTCACCGTGATGCCGGTGATGGTGGCAAACCCGATGCGTGGATCTTTCACCTTTTTATTCAGGATGTCGGCGATTTCTGCCTTCATGGCTTCGCCAACGCGAGACACACGCTGAGATTCTGGTACGAGTTTCATCCTGCTGCTACAGAAATTCTTTGCGACAGTCGACGACTTCGATACGAGGCAGTTGATAGATGGCGTTCATCACTTGGTCCATGACCTGATTCACATGCCGTTGTTCATTGGCCAGACAGGCGATGCCCAATGTCGCCTTCTGCCACAGCTCGTGGTGGTCGAGCTCGGCCATGGACACGTTAAACTTTTTGGTAATTTTGTCACGCAATTGCATCAGGATTCGGCGCTTATCTTTGAGCGAATGGCTCTCAGGAATGATAAGGACAATCGTGTAAACTGCAACGACCATATGGGCTGGAGGGGATACAGCGCAGTGAACAGTATGGACCTGTTAGGCCCGCCTCGTTGTATCTTCCTCCATCTGAAAGGCTTCGAGCACATCCCCGATCTTGATGTCGTTGAAATTCTGTACCCCGATCCCGCATTCATATCCCATGGTGGCTTCGCGGACGTCATCTTTGAATCTCCTCAATGATCCGATGGTGCCTTGATAAACGACAACATTGTCTCGGATGACACGAATGCCCTCTGAAGCACGAGAAATGAGCCCCTCAGTGACGTATGACCCCGCCACTGTTCCGGCTTTGGGTACTGAGAAGATCTGTCGAACCTCGGCTCGACCCATCACACGCTCTTTGAGAACGGGTGCGAGCAAGCCTTCCATTGCGGCTTTCACGTCGTTGATGGCATCGTAGATAATGCTATACAGTCTGACATCAATGCCCTCGCGTTCGGCGACCTTTGCCGCTTTGGGCTCTGGTCGTATATTGAAGCCGATGACAATGGCACGTGATGCGGAGGCTAACAAGACATCTGTCTCGGTAATTCCACCGATGCCGTTGTGGATGATGTTGAGCCTGACAGTGGGGGTCTCAATTTTCCCTAAGGCTTCTGCAAGAGCCTCCGTGGTCCCCTGTACGTCAGCTTTAATCACGAGGTTCAAGTCTTTCATGTCTCCGGCCTGGATATTCGTATAAAGGTCGTCGAGGGTAAGCCGTTTCGACCGACCGAGCTCTTGAGTGCGGAGTTTTTCTTGTCGTCGCTTCGCAATCTCGCGTGCGACTCGCTCATCTTTGACCGCGAGAAACACGTCACCAGCCTGAGGCACCATCGGAATACCAATGACTTCCACTGGCATGGAGGAGGTGACCGCGGTCACCTTGTGGCCTTCGTCATTGAGCAGAGCACGGACACGTCCACTGTGGGCACCGACGAGGAACGCGTCCCCGACTTTCAACGTGCCCGTCTGAACGAGGACAGTTGCGATTGGGCCTCGTCCTCGATCAAGTCTCGCCTCGATCACCACACCTTTCGCCAAGCGCTTGGGATTCGCCTTGAGTTCCAAGACCTCAGCCTGTAATAGGATGAGTTCCAACAGGTTCTCAATTCCTGTTCCCTGCTTTGCCGATACCTCCGCGTAGATCGTTTGTCCTCCCCAGCTTTCAGGAATCAGCCCGTGTTCTGCCAGAACGCTTTTGATGCGTTCGGGGTTGGCATCTGGCTGATCCATTTTATTAATGACAACAATGATAGGAATATCCGCAGCTTTCGTATGGTTGATTGCTTCAAGTGTCTGAGACATCACCCCATCATCGGCGGCGACGATAAGGAGGACCAGATCAGCGATCTTGGATCCGCGGGCACGTATTGCTGTAAATGCTTCGTGGCCCGGGGTGTCCAAGAAGCAGAGCGGTTTATCCCCAAGTTTCGTTGTGTAGGCACCGATATGTTGGGTAATTCCTCCCGCTTCGTTGTCCGTCACTTTGGTCTTTCGTATGACGTCAAGCAACGATGTCTTG
>JYMV01035525.1_pt1 | contig 20748 bp, 18 predicted proteins | sample 338911 | NCBI WGS metagenome assembly JYMV01 (sample SAMN03354496, study PRJNA234377) | hydrothermal vent metagenome | biome: Deep sea; feature: Hydrothermal plumes at the Eastern Lau Spreading Center, Western Pacific Ocean; material: Seawater | place: Tonga | collected 2009 | depth 2000 m m
GTACGCTATTCTTACCATATTAAAGACTTTCATAGGATTCTATCATATGGTAATAAAAGCTTCTGTATTACTAATTTCTTTATTTAACTTTATAACAATAACCTAGATGGGAGCCCTTATTAACAGGGTATCTTTAAAGTCTTATATCTGCTTTACTAACCTTTAGTGAATCTTATCTGGTTTAGTAATATCTTACAGGATTCATAGAGCTCCAGCTGTATTAACCTTACATCTTGCCAATTGGATACAGTTGGATTTGTTATCTGTAGCATGAGATTTTCAGGTTGACTCCTTATCAGGGATTATGTTGGTAATTATTGCTATAATCTCAGGTATAGTAAACTTTTATTCCTTGGATTACATGTATGGGGATGCTCATTCGAATCAATTTATGGGGTTATTCGATATATTTGCCTTCCCGATAAATGGTTTGGTAATGAGTAATAACTTAGGAGTACTATTCTTTTCTTGAGAATTGGTTGGGTTGTGCTCTTATTTATTGATTTGTTTTTGAAGAGAAAGACAACAGTCTTTAAGATCAGGTTTCAAGGCAGTATTATATAACAAGGTTGGTGATGGATTCTTGTTATTAGCTATAGGGAGTGCTATTGAAATAATAAAAACCTTTGATCTAGATTTCTCCTCTTTACTACTGCCTTAGTTTAAAGATTACAAGATTACATTGATACCACCAGTTTCGATTCATATCTTTGATGTAACCCGGTATTCCTTAATAATTCCCGCTCTTACCAAATCGGCTCAATGAGGATTTTCGGGTTGACTGACTGAGGCTATGGGAGCCCCAACTCCGGTATCAGCCTTGCTTCACGCGGCTACAATGGTTACCGCTGGTAACTTCTTACTATTAAGAGGGAGTTCCCTCTGAACTTATTCTCTTTGCTTTAACTATTTAATACCTTCGATTGGTGGATTGACAACCCTATCTGCTGGGATAGCAGCAAGTACCACATCAGACAAGAAAAAAATGATAGGATATTCTACAACGAGTCAGTTGGGATACATCTGTTTAAGTTGTGGGTTATCTAATTATTCGGGAGCTATGCTTCATTTATTCACTCATGCCTTTTTTAAGGGTTTGTTATTCTTAGCAGCGGGGGGTGTTCTACATTCGGTAGGTTATGAACAAGATCTAGATCACTTCGGAGGTTGAAATAAAGGATTACCGGCCGGGTATATCTTTATCTTGATAGGGATATTATCACTTCTGGGTTTACCCTTTTATACTGGTTAGTATTCAAAAGATATTCTAATCCATGGTTCTTCTTATACTTATGTATTTTCAGATCTCTTTCTTAATTGAATAAGTAATATTCCTATTCTCTTAACAACCCTGTATTCTACAAAACTGATCTATTTAGTTTTTATGAAAGAACCGAGAGCGAATAAGAGCACCTTCCCCAAGGTAGGAGAGGGGTATTCTAAACTTAGTTTATATCCTTTGATCAATGGTGGGATTCCAATCATTGGTCTTGGGTATCTCGGTTCCTGTATGATATCTTCCTATTCTTTCTAGGATTCTCTAATTGGTTCTGACCCTATATACATTGAAGCTGAATATCTTAATAACCCCTTTGTTATACAATCCTTCCTTACCCTTCAGGGTAGTCATTATTCCCTTCGGGGGAGTAGTCTTCAAGATTAGTCGAATAAATTAAATCTTTATGGTACATCCAAATCTTTGTTTCATAAGTTTTATATTGACTATTGTATTCATATCATCTCAACAAATTTCTTAAATCCTTCTCAATATATTGTTAACTTTCTAGATTTCAACTTATTGAATCTTCTAGGGCCTCGGTCTATCGAGAAGGGTTCTTACCATAGGAATCGGTTTATTAATCTTTTCTATTCTGGTAATCTTGTTTCTTATTTATTATTAAATCTTATTCTTATACCCTTAGGGATGATATTATTACTAGGGAATTAATTGGGATACATCGGTTTAAGATTAAAATAGTTGCAGCTGCATTAATATTAGCTGCTGCATTTATCTTAGCTGCTGCATTTATCTTAGCTGCTGCATTAACCATTTAAGATTTCTACTCCGGTATCATAATCCATGTTCAAGAGAGTAAAGATAAATAATTGTAAACCGGTATTAAACATTTCATAGAAATTAATAATCAACCCAAGGATAGAAAGAAGTATGATTGATGGAATACTACATATTATCCCAGCTATCTAGGTTACTGAGTAACCGGTACCTATTATTATAATAATAAGTGACCCAGCGAATAGGTTGACGGTAACCCTGTTCGGCAGGGTTAATGTTCTAAAGAAGATAGAGTTTAACTCTAATAAAGATAATAATAACAAAAACTATTGATTCTTAGATACGAAACTATATACAAATATCATTCAAGACATGAATAGATTAGTACGAGCTGCTCTATATCAAATAGTGAAAACTCCTAATAATCCGGGTAGATAAGCATCAATTAGATTTCCTATAATCAAGGAAAAATCTACTATACCCTCGGTTTCGATCATATTAAGATTATTTATAGTGAATAAGGTAAAAGTTTCCTGTGTAATATCTAAGACTCAATCTGATCCTTCGATGGTATATGAAGTTGAAAATAGAAATATTTTATCTAATAATAGTTCTTCGCTATCTAAGGTCCAGAGTTCCAGGGTTCCCGGGTGAGAGGGTATTCGATATCTTTTTCTTAATATCTTAAACTAAGTTTTTATTAATAATCTCTATATCTTATAATACATGTAATTATTGAATCACCGAAGGTTATCAAAGGTAAGAATATAAAATCGAAGATTCGAGTTAAAAGTTTGAAATAGAATAGAATTAGTTCTTGTTTGATCGAGTATACTTAAGTCGGTTAGTAATAAAAGGGTATCTGCAACCAATGACCCGGTATGAATAAAGGAAATTAAAAAAAATAGGATATTGGAGCTCTTATTGCTCAAGAAGGTAAAGAAAGCTGCTAATAGGGTATGATTAAAATAGTTGCAGCTGCATTAATATTAGCTCAAGAAGGTAATAGGAACTGATTAGTGTTGGGTTACCCTTAGCTGGAGCAGGTCCACTTCGTAGCACCTCAGACAGTCCAAGTTCACCAGATATCTTCAAATTATTAAAATAGTTGCAGCTGCATTTATCTTCAAATTATTAAACTAACCTTATTACTACCCTATCGAATAACCCTATTAAACCAAGATTACTACCATTAATAATATTAGCAGACAAAGGGTAACCGGTAATAAATATATTCAACAGAGGGACATGAATTGGTCATACCGATATCTTGGGAAAGTTGCTCTTATCCATACCGTTATAAATATATGAAATAATAGTTTAATTGAAAAGGAATAAGATGAGAATCATCCAAAGGGACCGCCAAAGAAATAGATAGAACCTACAGCTGCTAGGGCTCCAATATTAGAATACTCCGCTATAAAAAATAATGAAAATCAAACACCGGAATATTCGGTATTCTACCCACAGACCAGCTCCGCCTCAGCTTCTGGTAAATCAAATGGAGCCCTATTAGTTTCAGCGATTATAGTTATGAAAGATATAAGATAAAGGGGAAATAAAGGTGCTATGAATCAGAGATCTACCTGATATTCAATTAATTCAGAGTAACTTAATGTGTTAGTAACTAATATAATAATAAGACTTAGAATACCTATGTTTATTTCTAGAGATAAGACTTGAGCTCCACTTCTTAAAGACCCAATAAGACTATATATTGAATTGCTTGCTCAACCAGCTAATATTAAAGCAAATACATTTAAACTAGAGAGTAATAATTGAAAAAGGATAGTATAACTAAGATCTAATAAATAACCAAGATCTTGATTCTAGTAATAAGGTATGATTGATCATAATAATAAAGAAAGAGAGAAAGAAAGAATAGGTGATATTATGAACATTATACAATTCGATCTTTGAACTAGAATTATACGGTTGATCTATAACTTTATACCATCAGCAATAGACTGTAGTAAACCAAATCAACCGACTATATAAGGGCCAGACCTCCTCTGAACTGCACCCATAATGAAACGATCTAATAAGACGAAGTAGATTACATTAACTAAGACAGATATTATTATTGAAACAAAACTTAAACAGATGTTTATCTTCAAATTATTATCTCAGATATTATTAATAAGGAAACAAAACTTAAACAGATGTTTATCTCCTCAAATCTGATTAGATAGCATAATAAGAAGTATGATTGATGGAATATCATCAGATATGAGTTGCAGCTGTAACCCTATTATTGATTGAGGGAGTAGGTTCGATTCCTTCTCTTTATGATCGAATCTTATTCATATACTTAGTCTTATTATTTAAGAGTATAAGTAAAGATATCCCTATCGCTGTTTCTGCTGCTGATATAGCGAATAATAATAGGGTAATAGCTAAGATATTTATATCATTAATTGTTATTGCAGCTAATATTAAAAAGATATTAAACCCTATTGATTGCAATTCATAGCAAATAAGCATCTGAAATAAATTATATCTGTGAATTAATAAACCTATGAAGCCGAGAAAGAGTATTGATAGGATTCCTATCGTGAATAAAGAAATCTCTATTAGAAACCGAATAATAATAAAAATCCAAACACTAAACCAATCAGACCTGAGGCTTCAACTAAGGAGAATCCTATGAATGAGTAACGAATTAATTCGTCACCCTGAGAAGGATTTCTAGCTATTGAATAAACTAATGAAGCGAAAATTAAACCAACTCCTACAGCGACCCCAATGAAAGCACAGGAAGCTAGTGCTCCAGCTACTAATTTGAAACCTAATACTAACATAAAAGCACCATACTAATGCAACAGCTAATATCTTGATTGGCATATAAGCATGGAGAATACCGCAGAATTCCATACAAGCACCTCGAAAGAACCCTAATCTTGCGAATTGGAAAGAAACTGAATTTAATCTACCGGGGATTCCATCAAATCTTAATCCTAATGAGTGTAAACCGAAAGAATGAATTACATTAACCCCAGTAATTAATAATCTTATTCATTTATTAACAGGTAAAATTAGATTATTATCAGTTTCCAATACACGGGGTTGACCTAATCTTAAGTCTTCTGATTTGATCATATAAGAATCAAATATAAATTTATTTATTTTGATCGTAGTTACTTCCTAAGTTCAAAATCATTGGTTACCAGCTCCTACTAATTTTATTCAAGGTTTACGAATTTTATCTTGTTCCTATAATATAGTAAAACTAGGAATAGTCATAAAAATGATCAATATACCCGGTATAAAGGTTCATATTATTTCTAAAATAGAATCATGGGGTTGGATTCCGATATCTTTTGGATTGACTCAATTATTTTTCTACTTATAGACAGTTAGTATCATAAAAAAGGTTAATATAAAAAATACGAAGAATAAGTATAGGGTTATATAGTCATATAGTTCTGTTATTTGGTAACTAAAATGACTTGCAGGGGAGGGTCATCCAAATCGGTTTGGAATATTCGTAATCTAATTATAGGATATCAATCTTAGATAGTAACAAGGTTAACTAAACTATTTGGTTTAATTATCTTTATAAATAATCTCTATAAGATTCTAAACAATTTCCTTTACAAATAATTACCATGGTTCTAAAACCCTATAATTAGTAACTAAATTAAGTGATACATCTTAGTAAGGAAAGGAAAATAAAACAATAGTGATTTCCTTAGTAGAGGGGATCGAAAAGGATATAAGGTGAAAGCAGAATCCAAGGTTCCTATCAATAAACTTGGTGGAATCCCTGACCAGAGATCTAGTTTCAGTCTTATATCTTTATATCCCATTAACTTTCATGCTTCATATTCAATTATATTGGAAGTAAGTCTAATAGAACACAGGAGATCCCTCTTCTAACCCTAGTACTAACTATTTATACAAGTACTGTGAAGGAAGATTGAAGAATAACCCTTATTGGGAATGAAATATTATAAAGGGTAGATTCGAATCTTATTCATTTTGCATAATGAAACAGCAACTTATATTACTAGCAAGCTTAAAGAAAATGTAGGCCGTGAAAGCAGTAGGGTTAGTAATATGAAACAGGAAACTAAGTGATCTAAGAATGATCAATGTAATTAGGGATGAACCAGTGGTTGTTGCAATAACCTTGGATGAATTGTTGTTAGCTGGTGAAATCCCAATCGAACTTAGATATATCTTGTTCTCAGCTAAGGTTATTTTAGTAATCTTTAGTTTACATAAATTGGGGTAAAGCTTATACTATTCATAATAAATACCCTTTGAACCCCAGTAACAAAGGGTAGACTATAAGACTTGAGATGAAATCCTATCTGGTTAAATCTTTAAATCCGTCATTCGATATCGTAAGTAAATGTTGGTTTAGTAAGAGCTTCTATCCAAGGATACTGTTCCTAGGGATGATCCTTCATAAAAGATATGCTGAAAGCACCCTACCGGTAATCCGATTCAACAGTATCGGATTTAGATAGAAAGGTTTTCCAAGAAGGAGATCTCATCTCAGCTTTCTTATCAAAGATTTTCCAAAGCAAATCCTTTTCTATAAAAATAAAGAATAAACAGTTGTGAATAAAACATTTCATACAGATAAGGCAGCGAATAAGAAATCAATATCTGCTAAAGATAATATACTAAACAATTCTCCATAGAAACCGAATGTACCCGGTAGACTTAAGTTTCCCAAGATCAAGAGAAACAAGAAGGTTGAAGATACTGGATAGTGATGAAATAAAGTTTGTAAAGTAAAAAGGTTTCTAGAATGAGTTCTATCATATAGAAATCCAGGAACCATGAACAAACCGCTGGAGCTTAAACCATGGTTAACAGATGTGCTGATGCAACCCATCAACCCTTGGATATGTAATGTATAGAAAGAGGCGATTCCGAGATTCATATGGGTTACAGAAGAATAAGCTATTATTTTCTTGAGATCATATTGTGTTAAACAATTCTAAGAACAGGTAAAGCACCCTACCAGGGTGAATAAAAAGATAAGCGGACCTAAGTATAGAATACCATAGGGAAACACATTAGAACCGAATCTTATGAATCCATATATTCCCAATTTTAGTAATATTCCCGCTAGCATAACTGAACCAGAGGTAGATCCCTCTCCATGAACCTCCCCCAATCAACTATGGAAAGGAAATATAGGAACCTTTATACCAAAACCAACAGCAAACAGAAACCCTATTAGTTTTTGTTGATTTACAGAGAAGTGAAAGTTCTCCAAGACAATTAGATTTGTAGACCCAGTAATCAATAACAAAAATAATATCCCAATCAATAACAACAGGGAACCAACCATTGTAAACATAAATAGATAAAAACCAGATCTGATCTTATATAATTTACTACCCCAATAATATACCAAGAAATACATCAAGGTTAAGGTTGTTTCAAAGACGAGAAAGAATATAACCATATCGAAGGACACAAGAGTTAGGATTAATACAAGTTCAATAGCTAAGAAGATTCAATAACAAGATCTAATATTTTTTGCTCCTGTCTTAATCGAAATGAAAACAAGGATTGGGATTAAAAAGGTTGTTAGTAGCAAGAATATTATTGATAAGGTATCTATACCAAATTCAATCCCCTGTTGAAAACCAAGAGGGTATGTTCCATCAAAGCAACTAATATCTCAGAGATTGTAATAATCAAGATCTGAAATAAACTAGGTTGACTAAGGAAGATATACAGAGGTTAACACTAATATAAATAAACCGACCGATGTTTCAAGAGTTGGTATCCCAGTAAATTGTTTTGAAAAGAAGAATAAGGGTAAAATTACAAATCCTAGAAATAGAAATCTTTGTAAGATAATAATATCTGAGAATTTATATTGAATATCGTAATTTATTTAATAAGGGTTGTAGACTGCCTTTAAGAGGTAAGGTCAATGAAGGCTTACATACGGGTTTAAGAGTTATTGACAGTATCCTACCCCTAGGTAGAGGTCAAAGACAACTCATGATAGGGGATAGATTTACTGGTAAGACTAATATTTATATAAGTACTATTATTAATCAAGATAGAAATAATTTCCTTAAATCGATAGATGGGTTTGGCTCAAGAAGGGTATTTGGAGTATAGGTAGGGATAGATCAAGATTTATCTCGTATCTATAAGATAAGATATATTCTTGAAATATTTAATATCAATTGATATTCCATAATCATAGCAACTCATACTACTTCCCCTGCTATGCTTACCTATATACCCCCTTATACTGGTACAGCAGTAGGGGAATATCTAAGAGATAACGGGTAGGATGGTTTAATCTGCTAGGATGATTTCAGCAAACAGGGTAAGGTATATCGTCAGATTTCCCTAATTCAAGGAAGAGTACCTGGTAGAGAGGGTTACCCGGCAGACGTGTTTAATGTTCATGCCTCCCTATTAGAACGGTCTGGTAAAACAAGATGGTTAATAATTACTACCATTACTAATATAAATGCAAAAGGGAATGGGTCGATTACAGGGATTCCTATTATTGAAACTATAAACTGTGATGTTACAGAATATATAGCAACAAACCTTATCAGTATTACAGATGGACAAATTTATACTAATGGTAATTTATTTAAGAATGGCCTAAAACCGGCCGTGGATTCAGCTCTCTCGGTCTCCAGGGTTGGTTCTAATGCACAATTTAAATATCTAAAAAGATTAGTAGGAAGTATAAAAAATGATTTAACTAACTACCGTACGCACCTTGAAACTTGTCAGATTGCCGATGAAGAGGAAGAAACTGAGGAGATTCGTCTTCTAAGATTAAAAGGTAGAGCTCTAGAATCCATGTACTACCAGGACTGGTTAGATCTATCCCCTATCGAAGAAACCGTATTACTTTTATTACTATATAATAAGGGTTATTTTAATGGGGATCCGCTAATAGAACAATTTAATAATCAATTGTTGCCTTATATTCGTACTATTCTGGGGTTAGATTTCCTATAGTTAAGATAGATAATTACCCTAACTAAAAATAGAAATGACAAAAAAATAGAAATCCTAATCGATACCTTTGTTGATTACCTGTTAAAAGCATATCTTTATACTAGCAAGATATTCAAGATATTAGGTACCTTTGGTTCCGGTATTAATTGTTGTTAAGGGAATCTTATTAGCACGGGACTGTTTAATACAACCTTATCCCTATGCAAAAGCTTTTATACTGCAGAATATTAAGTTTTTACTTGAGATAAGCTCTAGAATTAGATTGGTAATGCAGCAGCTAAGATAAATGCTAGGGTTCCTACCTTAGATAGCTAATGCAGCTGCAACCATATTCTTTGTGATCCTTGGATGGAAATTAACCTTAGAATAAGTTCCGGTATACCCGCAAGCTATCGGGTTACTATTTTAGCTAATAACAAGATATCCCTTGACAACTAATTGATATGGTTCATTCGGTTTCTGATATTCTTTAATCCATAAGTATATAGGGTTACCGGTGCTCCATGAAACTAATAGAAATTGGGCGGCCCCGCCCATATAAAATAGTTTTAGATAGCGGCCGTAAATATAACGGTCCTAAGGTAGGGAAATCTATTGCCGCATAATTATCGGCCACCAAACCTGGTAACGAGGTACCTACTGTCTCAACAACAAAGTCTGTGAACTAATATCTTACCGTGAAGATACGATATGAGAAGAGTAAGACGAAAAGACCCTATGGAGCTTAAACTAGAAGGTAATACGGTTTCTAATGTAATTTACATAGGATAGACGGAAGCTTTTGAAGTATTGTCAAGGCAGTCAAAGAGAAGTCTCGGCCTAGAGTATAACCGTCTCCTTACATCAGCTTTAGTTAGTACCCTGCTAGTTTAACTGGGGAGGTTACCTTATAAAAAGTAACTAAGGTATATAAGAGTTAAGCTCCCTTGTATAAGAGCAATAAAAGCTGAATTGACTGCGAAACCTACAGGGATTGATAAGCAGAAAGTCATGAACTTTGTTCTACTGACCCAGCGAATAGGTTGAGGGTAACCCAGTTGATCAATGGATAAGAGTTACCCTAGGGATAACAGGCTAATAAGGGCCTAGAGATCTTATCGACGTCCTTGTCTGGGACCTCGATGTCGGCTAATCCTTACCTGAAAGTTTGTAACTTTTTTCAAGGGTTTGACTGTTCGTCAATTAAAAGGGTACTTGAGCTGGGTTCAGACCGCTTGAGGCAGGTAGGGTTCTATCTAGTCTTACTGTTTTAAAACTAAAGTTATCTACTCTAGTACGAGAGGACCGAGTAGACCGACCCTCTGGTGAAACAGCAACGTATGAAAGCGGTTAAATCAGTTTAATTCTAAATTAAATGTCTTAGGACTTCGGAGGTTCGACTCCTCTCGTTGCTGCTCTTACTAGGGTTGTAAGGATAGAATCTGAAAGAAATCTAAGATTGAAAACTAAATTAAAAATAGTTTTATGGTTATGTGATATGACTAAAATAGGGGATAGAGAGCTGGTAGTTGACTACTTACTAATAAGGTGTAAATCTAGTATTCCTATAATATAGCTTAGATAGCATAATGGTAATGCAGGGGACTGAAAATTCCTTGAGGTAGGTTCGATTCCTTCTCTGAGTTGTGCTCAAAGCAAAGTAACCTAATAGTGAAACCATAAAACTTGAACATAGGTACCGAATAGGTATTACAGATGGACAAAGCCGAGATAATTTAACTCAATTAAACTTAGGTCCGCAGCATCCTTCAACTCATGGGGTATTAAGAATAATAGGATTTGTTTCAGGTGAAACTATTAAATGACTACAAACAGAAATCGGTTTGTTACACAGGGGTACTGAAAAACTTATTGAATATCGTAGTTACAATCAATCTATACCCTATCTTAATAGGTTAGATTATGTTTCTTTACTAGCGCAAGAAGAAATATATTGTTATGGTATAGAAAAACTATTAAATCTAAGGATAAGCAGATATGGTTCAGTTATAAGAACTATCTTTTTAGAAATAAGTAGAATATTAAATCATCAATTAGCGGTAACAACTCAGGCCCTAGATATAGGTGCTTTCACTCCATTTTTATGGGGTTTTGAGGAGAGAGAAATCCTTATGTCTTTTTATGAAGCAATATCAGGAGCCCGTATCCATGCCGCATACTTACGTCCTGGAGGGATTAGTGTAGATGTACCCTTATATTGAATTGATCAAATATAGAAATGACTTAATGGATTTCCTATAAAATTACAGGACTACCATATTCTATTAACAGGGAATAGAATTTGAAGACTAAGATTAGCTGATGTAGGTATTATAACTAAAAAAATGATAGAACCCTATGCATTGACTGGGGTGCTAATACGAGGTTCTAATATCAAAAAAGATTTACGTCTTCTTGGGTATGAATATTATTCAAGCATAAGATTTGATGTTGTTACCGGTGTTAAAGGAGATTGTATCGATAGATAGTTAATAAGAATGAATGAATGTTTAGAATCTGTTAAAATCATTTTCCAATGTATAAAATCCATTAAACTTTTTCTAATATTCTAGAATTATAAGAAAATCAGAGGTTATTTTCATAATCAAAAAGTAAAAACCCCAGATAAGTATGAATTTAAAACTAATATGGAATCAATGATTCACTACTTTAAATTAGTTACCGAGGGTTAGACTTTGCCGAAAGGGGAGACCTATGTAACCCAAGAAGCTCCCAAAGGAGAATTAGGGTTATATATTGTTAGTGATAATACAAATAACCCTTATAGAGTGAAGATAAGAAGCCCTGATTATTACTCCTTACAAGGGTTAAATGTCATTGCGCACAATCACCTATTAGCGGATCTAATCCCTATATTAGGAACGGTTGATTTTACTCTAGGTAGCATAGATAGATAAGAACTAATTAATTCCCTTCCACCATAGGTACCCTTGCATTACCAACAATCAACTGTAACCTCATAAGTAAAAGACGAAGAATAAACAGATTCATACAAAGTCAACTAGATGTCAATATCAACCCCATGATTTTAAAGATAAATGGAGCTCTTTATACATTTTATCCTAGTAGACTAAGAATCATAAGATTATAAATGCTAGGGTTCCTATACTAACATGGATACCATGTAAACCAGTTGTACAGTAAAAACCGCTACCATAGAATGAGTCTGATATTGTAAAGAATGCAGTAGTATATTCTTTTAATTGTAAATACAAGAATAAAACACCGGAACCCATAGCTTGGGCGACGCATTCTAAGGTTCTTGATCTTACACCTTTTTTTATTCATATCTGAGCAGCTTGAAGAGGTAAACTTGAATAAAGTAATATTAAAACATTAGCTAAGGGTATACCCAAAGGGATTAAACCGACTATTCCCTTAGGTGGAAAATTCATTAATACGAAGGAATATCCTTGTACTATACCAAAGTTTAGAAAGGCTCAAAAACAAGAAAAGAAAACCAGAATCTCCGAGAATAAAAATATTTTATACCCGGTAATTATGTTTTTCTGAATTCGAATTGTCAGACTACCTTCATTCGATTCTTTTTGTAAATCATTTATTCAAGAAAACTTAAAATACAACAAAGTAGATAATCCAAGTAATCCATGAGGGAATAATGCATTATTATATGGCCAACACCGTAAAGAATATCAGAATCCCGTAATAAACAAAAACGCGGAAATTGATAACCCGAAGGGTCAACGAGATGATTCAAAGATTAAGAAAGGATGACCCCCTCCCCTTTCTCAACTTAAAAATTTAACATATTTTCACTCATTTAAACTAAGGATAATAATAGCTTCCCGTTCTCATAGTATATTATTTGCTTTTCTATAAAGATAATGGTATTTAAATCATTCATCAGTCCTTCAAAGGATACCGTAGTAACAGCTTCTTAATTTGTTACCAGATATCCGGGAGCTTTCATCAGTCCTTCAAAGGATACTCCGTGGTACTTGTTTTATAATAAAAGATTTCTATTCTAGAGAATTTAAGATTAGTTGAGTTAAGGGTTTGATAATTATGTATGCTCGAATACAAATTTTCAGATAATATCTGGGGTTATATTATGTCTAAATGCAGACTATAGGTGAAAAGATTTATAGTCTAGAGAAACAGCTCTGGATAATAGTTAAGGTGTTTCAATAATAGGAATACCGCGAGCTCTCATACAAGTGAACCGAGAATATTGATTGCAATTCAAGTATGCTTAAATGTGGCAGGATTTTAGAAAATTGTAAATAATTAGATTGCTATCCTATAAAAAACAGGGAAGGAATCGAAGATAGATACCGATAATTTATGACGGTTTATAATTAGGGATTACTGGGTTACCCCTTATGGGTTAATTACTAGGATACCGAAACTATATGATCGAATAATTCAACAAAGCGGAGTATCCTATTATAAAAGATAAACAATTAATGACCGAAGGCCAAATTACAAAACCATAAAATAGTTGCATAAAATCTTTGTCCTTATCTTTAACAAGTCATCGGCAAAGCTGAAAGAACCGAAGGCCGTTGCAACTGTATTCTACCCTCTAGTAATATTCTAAGCTAGGGTTATAAATTATTCGTAAATATGACTAATTAGCTGCTAATAAGGTAATAATAATTAATTCCATAACAATTGATAACCCATTATCTTGAGCTAAGATACAGGTAATATAAAACTTATTAAAAAATAGTATAAATAGTGGGAACCCTGCTATTCCTATAATATATAAAATGAAAATACAATAGAATACCGGATTATAAATAATTTCAACATTAATATCATTCAAGATTATATTACTTGATTTATGCTTTCAGAATAGTAATATTCCTATAACACCAATGGAATTACTTATATAATTGAATAAGTAAAAGATTAAGACTAGGAATGTTAAACTAAGATCGTTCAACATTAAAATAATTAATAATAACCCAACACTAATCAGTGAACTACCCGCTATTAATTTACGTAATGTAAAATTTCTTAGATTTAAAGAAATTCCATGATATATAGTAATTAAGCTTAATATGACCAGCAACCCTGAGCAGAGATCTTTAAGAAGTATGTTTGCTAGATAGGGTAAGATATTTAAACCCAATATAATTAGGTAAATATATTTATTTAATACCAATAAGACTATGGTGCTAAATAATGATATTCCATCTACAATACCCAGGATACCAGGGTTACTGGGAAATAGTCCAAATTTACCAATTATACCTAATATTATGAAAATAAAAGGAACTAGTTCAAGATTATAACAGTTGATTATCATTAAAGCTTTAGATGTCTCATGCTAATGCAGCTGCAACTCATATCTGATGATATTCCATCAATCAATGGGACTCCTACCTCAGGGAATTGAACCGAGATTAATAGATTGAAAGTCTACCGAATTACCATTATTCTAAGGCAGCATTATCTATCCTTTATGCAGGGAACTACGCGGGTATCTAATCCACTTTGTTACTCCCTATTTTAATCTTATTCGTCAATCGTTAATAATAAGATGGTTTCGCTATTTGGTTTTCATTGTATGATTACGGGTTACTTTTTATATCTCATCAACAACATATTCTTATTCCTTAACGATTCCTTTGATAGGGACCGATTGTTTTACACCGAACAAAAAGTTGAATCCTTGTGTCTGAGGTGTTACCGCGACTGCTGGAACCAACATCTGAGAACCCTACTTTTATTACAATCACAGGTTCATGCCTTCGCAGATTGAAACCATGATTCCCGTCTGCTGCCTTCATATAAGTTTAGTACCTGTCTCAGTTCTAAGGAGACGGTAAGTCTATTCAACTCCGCTACTATCCTGGGCTTGGTACTCTCTTACACTACCGAATACCTGATAGAGACTTAGCATTTATATTAGTGGAAATCGTTAAAGCAATGGTCTAAGTTTTTACTCACTCGTTTGCCTGGATACCAATTTCTATTAGTTATGGTAACCCTATTGCTTTTGCAGTATATAGACTTGCAATGACTTAGATATATCATATAACTTCGCATTAAACCGTAATACACCAATCAACCCTTGAAAGCTCAAAAAGAAATACCCCCGCTACCATATATAATCCGGTACTAACCACCAGGGGGAGTCCTCCCAAGTGGAAAACCTAATAAACATGATGGCAGGGAGACACCAACCAATGGATTATGACCTTTCATTCGATAATCCACGTAAATCTTACCAATATAAAAGCTGGAGCATGACTGTTGTCAGATCTCGTCTTGAGGTTAATGAGAGATCTAAATCGAATGGGATTTCACCTTTCAGCATTCGAAGATATCAAGTCATTATTTCGTGTATTTAGGGCTACAGTTGTACTACAATGAGAATCACAAAAAGAAGATGTGAATCTGAGCAAATAGAAGCAGGTATTAAATATTCTCATACTATGGATTGCACCAATGTAACCCCTGTGCATAAAATAGGAACTGTTAGTAAAGGATTAGAATCAGGGCTCCTTGAATGTTGTCAATATACTGTATACAGATCGCCCATCACCTTCCCAAAGGTAGGAATCGAGTAAAGAGCTTATTTGCTTCAACGAGTGTTTTAGTACGAATAGGAAGCAAGTTGAAACAAAGTAGGTGTAAGGGAACTTGCACCTGGGAAATAAGTAGTGTAAGAAAGTGGACTAATCTGATTCGCTGTAAACGAATTGCTATGATGCTTCGTAGGTTCGAATCCTACCGCTGCTATCAGGAAAGCATATTATTAATTTCTTCTTGCTTTATCTCATCTTAATAGGTTCGCTAATTTGTTTATTCTCTTAGAGATTATTTAGTATTCTGTATATTTTTCGATATAATCCAGACAATGAAAAATCAATTATCTATGAATGCGGTTTCTTTCCAAAAAATGATAAACCCATTAATTATATTCTAAGCTTTTATACAGTTGGGTTAACCTTTCTTATATTTGATTTAGAACTATTATTAATATTTCCCTTCGTTTTAGAAATTACTAATGCAACAAGAGTTAGTTTTTAGACTATTGTTTTATTTATAATAATATTGGGTTTAGACTTCTTTTATGAATTGTATAATAAGATTATCTGCTGTCTTTATCTCGTTAAGGGTTATTTTAATGGGTATCCCGTAAACACAGGGATTCGAACCTTGATTGGCAATTTTGAAGACTGCTGTTTTACCACTAAACTATATTTACCATATTACGTAAACCTTGAATAAGGTGTTATAGACTACCTGTGTCGGTTTAAGGTACAATCTTTCTTTTATGCAATTATACTTTTTCAATACCTTCGCATGAATTAATGGTATATGCTCATCGTAAGACTTAGAGATTGAATAACCCGATGTTGGTTTACAGAGCAGCGGAAACCCTAGTAAACATTTCCACTAACTAAAAACAGGATTATTTCAATCTGAAATTCAATAGGGTAAGGGTCCCCTTCGGTATCCCCGAATACATGGGTCCCCTTCGGTATCCCCGAATACATGGGTCCCCTTCGGTAACCTTGATAACTTTCGGGTAATCTTTATGATTTTCGATTTACTCAATTAAAATAGTTGCAGCTGCATTAATATTAGCTGCTGCATTTATCTTCAAATTATTAAATCAGATTATTCTTTTAGATTCTAATCTTAAACTATTAATTACCGGGTTCGAAGGTATACAACCCGGCAAAGGTATTAGATATTCGTTTCATTGGATATCTTGAATATTCTCAATTTTTGTAGGAATTACTTTAGTTTCATTCTAAGCTTCATAAAACTCAAAAAGAAATACAAAGGTAATTATAAAGGTTAATAGTAATGCTAAATACTCTCCTATATAACAAAAGCCTTCAACCTGCGGCAGCAAAGGATTTCCCTACCTATGTGTAATAGAAATATTATATATAGAGAATTAGTCTTATACCCTACTAGTGTAAATATTAATTATTTATATGGTTTTGGTTCATTACTAGGATTGCTATTAGTAAATCAATTAGTTACAGGTATACTACTAGGATGCTATTATATGCCGAGTATTGACTTTGCTTTTAGCTCCCTTGATTATATAATCCGTGACGTTAATTATGGATGACTTATTAGATATATGCATTCGAATGGGGGATCCTTCTTTTTTATATTAATTTATATACATATCGGTAGAGCTCTTTACTACGGGTCTTATAAAAAACCAAGACATAAAGGATGATTCTCTGGTATAGTCTTATTCTTATTAGTAATGGGTACCGCCTTTCTTGGTTATCTGTTGCCCTGGGGCCTTATGAGCTTTTGAGGGGGTACAGTAATAACTAATTTTCTTAGTCTTATACCTTATCTTGGTGAACCCTTAGCTCAATGAATATGAGCTGGTTTTGTCTTGGGATACCCAACAATAACTAGATCTTTCGGTTTACATTTTTTAATTCCCTTTATCATTTCAGCTTTATCTATTTTACATATATTATTACTTCATATGCCTTCGGCAGGTTCATCAAATCCTTTATTAGGAGCAGATATAATAAAGGCAGCTATAAGATTTCATCCCTATCTTCAACTTAAAGATATCTTATCAGGAATATTTGTTAGTATTTCTTTCTTTTTCTTTCTTTTTTACTACCCTAACTACTTTTCACATACCGATAATTATATATTAGCGAATGCATTTGTAACCCCAGAACATATAGTTCCAGAATGATATTTCTTACCATTCTATGGTATATTAAGAGCCATTCCCAATAAACTCTTTGGTTTAATAGGAATGTTCTCTGTCTTTCTTATATTTGTTTCATTACCTTTCTGAAGATCTTCGATTCCTAGTACTAATCTTAATTCTTTTTAGAATTCATATCATGGAATCTTTATATCAACTGTTATACTCTTAGGGTGATTCGGTCAATGTATTGTATCCGAACCTTATATTATCAACACTTAGGTGTTGACCATATTTTATATATTTTAACTAAGAATAGCTAAAGCAAATAATACTAAGGATAACACAACACCTAGGGTACCAATAGACTCAATCTAATGTAATCTATAGAAAATCGTAGGATAATCAGATATCCGTCTGGGATGACCGGGTATCCCGGCAAGGTGCATAGGGAAGAATATTAGATTTGATGAGATAAAGAAAGTAATGAAATGAAGCTTACCAAGTAATTCATTATAAAAACTCCCTGTTATAATAGTAAATCAATGATAGAAACCCGCAAGAATAGAATAAACAGCTCCTAAAGAAAGAACCTAGTGAAAATGTCCTACGACAAGGTAGGAATCATGGAAGGGAATATCTAATGCAGCGCTTGCTAAGAGTAACCCAGTAATCCCTCCAAAGGTAAATAAGAATAAGAAACCAGCAGCAAATAAGATCGGAATCCCCGGTGTGTAAGAACCTGTTCACAGGGTAGCAAATCAACTAAATATCTTAATCCCTGTTGGTATCCCGATAACAGAGGTACCCGCTGTAAAATAAGCTCTAGTATCAACATCCAGGCCTACCGTCTACATGTGGTGCCCTCATACTATCAATCCTAGGAAGGAGATACCTAAGATAGCATAAATCATACCTTCCTTTCCAAAGATTGGTGTATTCGAATATTTCGATATCACTTCACTAATTATACCGAAACCAGGCAAGATAAGGATATATACCTCAGGGTGACCAAAGAATCAAAATAAGTGCTGAAATAATAAAGGATCACCCCCTCCATAAGGATCATAGAAAGAGGTATTAAGATGTTTGTCAAAGAATAACATAGTAATTGCGGCAGCTAATACCGGAACCGAGATTACCAATAATCAACCTGTAACTCAGATAGATCAAGTATATAAAGGTAACTTAGTTCAATAATCAAATGGTTCTATAGTTCATCTCATCCTTCCTATCGTACCTATGAAATTAATAGCTCCCAGGATAGATGATATACCCGCAAGATGTACGGAAGATATTACTAGATCAACAGGGGTACCTGGATTACCTATCCAACCTGATAAGGGAGCATACAGGGTTCAACCAGCTCCGCAACCATTTTCTATAAACATAGACATCATAAGAAATACCATAGAGAAGGGTAGTAATCAGAAACTTAAATTATTGAATCTTGGAAAAACCATATCAGGACTACCGATCTGGATAGGTACTATGATATTCCCCAATCCACCTATCATTAATGGCATAACCATAAAAAATATCATAAGAATACCGTGTGCCGTGATTCAAACATTATAATCATGAAGATTATCTTGAACTAGAACATACCCTGGGATTGATAATTCTGCTCTCATTAAAAAACTAAAAGCAGTCCCAATGCTACCTCCTATAGTTCCTGCTATAATATATACCAGACCTATTGATCCATGATTACAAGTAAAAACTCATCTTTTTAATCATCAATTATTAATGCAGATATCCCTTGACAACTAATTGATAATATCTGGAGCTTAAATTATCCTAGCAGAAATAGGAAGATATCTGGTGAAGGCCTTCCAGAAGTCAAAACAAAGGTTATCAAATAATTTAAACTTATTCATGATAATGATTGCAATTCAAGACTTAAATAGAAACTTATAAAATTGTTAGAAGATATGGCAAATAAACTTGAGATAATATAAAAGTTATATGGTATAGAGATTTCTAGTACATTTGGTTTCTAATATCTTTCTATATATTTTAGATTAATCTTGTAAACTAAAAAGGATAATATTAACAAAAGTAATCTTAATTTATAAGAAAAAGGAAAATAATACCCTATAAGATATATCTAAGATTCAGCTCTTACATATAAACCCAGTAATCCGGTTCCGAATGAAAATATGGAAAAAATAAGATTGTTATAATAAATAAAAATAGAATTAAAGGGTATACAAAAGGTAAGATTACTAGAAATAAACATATTTAATCTTTTGAAAACATAAAACTATAAAGGCTCTATTAACAAAGGGATCCCTATTATTATCCCGGAATTGACTTCAAAGGGTATCCCTGTATTCTAGGTATAATTGATAAGGTTCATTTGCTATGACGAGATGACCCTTTATTTCGATAACTAATTGATTTGCTATCTAGAGGGTCGATCGAATGAGTTTATGCCATTATCTAAGGTTCTAACCTTTATCCATTATTACCCTATTAAATAACGAAGGAGTTTCATATCCTTTTATTTTCATAATTCTTCTTATTAACCTGCTATACATTTCATATTCTCATCACCAAATATATATTTTAATTAATTTTGTTTCCTTACTAATATTGTTATTCGCTAGTTTAATTAAATTATTCGATATCTATTTAATATCATTCTTTGTACCCATTGTTTATTCTGGAGCAATAATTATTATCTTTCTCTTTGTTATCACGGTATTAGATCAAACTGAGATTTCTATTAGTGATAATTATAAATTTATTCCACTACCCTTAGTCATTTTAATGACTGTTTATTTATTTAATTTGCTTTGACCTTTAATGAATCAATTAAATAAAAATTCCAAGATTAGTATCCTTGATATTGATACCTTATTTAGCGATTTTATATTTATAGATTTACATAAGATTGGGATTTACCCAGGAGGGATCGAAATGTTTAATAGGTTTATAAATGTTAGTAATCTAAAGAGTAACGAAAATGACATCCAAGGAATTGCAAACATATTATATAATGATATGAACGTATTCTTGTTAATTGTTGGGTTTACATTATTTATATCTTTAATCTTACTTATTAGTAATATATCTTATTCTTTCGTATTAAAAAAAAGAAACAGATTATCGAATGTTGATATTTATAAAGTTCTAGAGAATT
>JYMV01044298.1_pt1 | contig 20747 bp, 20 predicted proteins | sample 338911 | NCBI WGS metagenome assembly JYMV01 (sample SAMN03354496, study PRJNA234377) | hydrothermal vent metagenome | biome: Deep sea; feature: Hydrothermal plumes at the Eastern Lau Spreading Center, Western Pacific Ocean; material: Seawater | place: Tonga | collected 2009 | depth 2000 m m
TCTGCATGGCGTCGTGCTCTCGTAGAATAAGATGAACGATATCGACCATGCGAGGCGTAGCAACCCCGCTGGCCTTAGCTTTCTTTTCATATTCTGAATAAGAGAGAACAGTGTCGACGGTGGCGGTTGACCGTGCACGATCCACCTCGAGATCGCTCATCACCAGCATCGTGGTGTTCTCGATCTCGATGAAAATAAAAGGGTCGGGTGCAAGGAACTTAGTGGCGTAATACAAATTTGCGTCAACCTCGCTTGCGGCAATGATCAGTGTGGCTGTTGTAGGCATGTGTGTGCTCTCTTTCGTGTGACGATTGAATGTGTGAGTGACTGTCTCGTAGCGTAATGATGATTCAGAGACGAACCATTATTTCACAGCCCCTAAGGACGGTCAAGGAATCCATGGTCATGTATAGGTGCTCGGGAAAAATCATCTTCATCCTCTTTCTGATTGCGCTGCTATCAACCTTCCCGTTCGGAATAACCACGAGCGACGCAAAAATTTACAAGTAGGTTGATGAGAATGGGACCGTCCATTTTTCAAACAATCCGCGTCGAGGACCGCAGAGGTTTCAGGCAATCATGTCCTCCGTGGCCATGTGCGGGCTGTTCTCGGAGATGGTCGGTTGGAGTGTGGAGATATTACCGGTGCGGAAAACGTATTCAGCGATGTACTCGACGAGTATGACGAAGCCAACCATCCGTTAATTTATGCCTGTGCCAAACGGAGCCTTGGACGTGTAGCGCTGCTACAGCAAAACTACGAGATGGCATGCGATGTGCTGGGTCAAGCGATTCAAACGTTTGAGCAGCTCAAACGCGCGCAGGAAGCCGCGCGAACCGTGTTGTATCACGCAGAGGCGTTGTTGCGTCTAGGGGAGGGCGACCGTACGCTGATCACCGGGTTGGAGGGCGGCGAGGCTTAGGCCGTATCCCTGTGGGAGGCGTAGCTGGGCTCCAACTGAAAAAGGCACGAATCGAGCGTCATCCTCTTTGGTCCCGACCTCGCTCACCAGATACAAATGGTTCGGCAGTTCGATCTCACCACCGAAGTATCCCACCAGGTCCACTGCGGATCGTTGGGCTGACGCGTCGGAATCTTGCCACAATTGGCGAACGCCGGTATGAAAGCCTATAGATCGTAGGAACCCCTTGGGTTGGATGACAAACCTTTTGTAGGCGGCGCCGAAGATGGTGGCTTTGTCTAACGAGTCATGGCCTATGGAGGCATATCCGCCGATGCTGAACTCCGGCCACCACTGTTCATCCTTAAGAATGAGAATGCGCGCCATGGGCCACGCTGCTGCGGTGCTATGACCATCCGGTTGCAACACCGGTTCACTTGAGGCATTGAGCACTACGATGTTTCGGTCGAGATCTCGAACATACCCTACGGCCCCGACCTCAAACCAGTCTGTAACGCCGTAGGAGAGAAGCGCGTTGTAGTAACCGGTGTTGTTGAAGTTGTCTTCCAGGCCACTGGAGAAGAATTGTGAGGTAAACTGGCCTTTCGCCAGCGTTCCTGAGGTTGGGTTGAGATACATGCCTGACGGGCCTTCAGCGGTGATCAACCCTCGGCCGCCAACATAGTCTGCATCGTTGTCTTGAAAAAACGACGATGTGCTGCCTACGTTGCCTGCTTCACCCGCGCTCACATCACCGTAGAGGGTCATGACCAGGCACGTTGTTAGTGTAAGGGTCAATATGTGTGACGGCGTCCAGTTTCTCATTCGATCCCTCGTCGTTGGCAGCGGCTGTTCTTCAGTAAATGCCAGCCTTTCGCTGCAACCATCTTATATACGAGATGACCTCTACCATTAGATCTTTGGTCATGCCTTCGACTGGAGGCATATCGCCGAATTTCCAATGGTGTGCGCGTACGCCTTGCATCGCTGCGCGATAGAACGCCTGGTCTCCATGGTGGTTGGGATGATAAACACGATTCAGAAACGTCGGTCCTTGATCCGTTCCTCTGCCGCTGCCGCCATGGCACCGCGCGCAGTTGATGTTAAATGCTGCTTCGCCTTTTTGAAATTCAGCGGGGACCGGGGTTGCGGATGATAGTTGAGTTGTACCCGGCTCAGCCGTCGCATCGCTCGGTTTGGATTCGCATCCAATCCCCAGCAGAATAAGCATGAATAGCATGATCTTCAACATCCACTGCATCCTATTCCCTCCAATCTAAATGTCTTTGTTGACAAGCGGATGGTAGCAGAAGATCATGTAGAAGGTACAACGTCGTCTTGCAACTGTCCGAGTCACATCACTGATGAATCCCTCGAATACTTCCGCACTCATGTCACAGGAGCCGCATATCGCTGCCCAGTTGTCCGGTCTGGAACGGGAAGGCGTGGTGCAGCGCATGTTTTCCTCAATTGCGCGCCGATATGACCTCAACAATACGATTCTCAGTTTTGGTCTGCACCACCGTTGGAAGCGGATTGCCTGCCGAATAGTTGCGGAGGCACACCCGCATCAGACAATCGACATAGGTTCCGGTACGTGCGATTTGCCGTTGATGCTGGTGTCTGAGTTCCCTGCGATTCGTCGGGTGATGGCCGTCGATCTCAATGCGTCAATGCTTGGCGTTGGGATGGCGAAGATCTGTAAAGCACGGTCTGAGGATCAGATCCGGTGTTTTCGTGGCAGTGCTGAGTCTCTGAGTTTTCGGGACAATGTGTTTGACGCGGCGATGGCCGGGTTTTGCATCCGGAACGTTGGACACCTGGACATGGTATTGCAAGAAATTTATCGCATCCTCAAACCCGGCGGCCAATTTATCTGTCTTGAATTTTCACGACCAACAACTCAATGGCTGCGGACTTTCTACGATCTGTACTCGTTACACATTCTCCCATGGGTTGGAACCTGGGTTGCGGGTGATCGGACTGAGGTGTATCGGTACTTGCCTTTATCGATTCGGGAATTTCCAGATCAAGACGCGTTGGCCGATCGAATGAAACGAGCGGGATTCAATAGGGTCGACTACGAAAACCTGAATGGCGGAATTGTCGCCATTCATCGAGCGATCAAATGAGCGGTCATATGAACTCGATCCTTTACGTCTGGTTGCCGTGCAAAAAGGTCTATCCCATCGGACCGGCGACCTTGGCTGATTTTGTACACCGTCGCTATCCCAACGTTCGTCAGCGACTCTTCGATCTGTCTGTGATTCCGCAATCCAAACGTGTCAACGCGCTGCGTGCTGAAGTCCGTGACGTTCGGCCAGACCTGGTCTGTTTTTCGTGGAGGGATATTCAAATTTATTCTCCCCACGAAGGGGATGAATCACTCGAATATGCGTTTCGGTTTTTCTATGCGCGCAATCCCATCAAGCGACTGGTCGCCTCTTTGAAGGGTCTCAAGTTTGTCTACACCTACTACCGTGGGATCCAGTCGAATTTGTCGCTGTTCTGGACCCTCGAACGTGAGTTTCCAGCAATTCGCATGATGATTGGCGGCGGGGCCTTTAGCGCATTTGCCGACCAACTGATCGAGAAACTTCCCGAAGGCGTCATCGGTATTTTGGGTGAAGGCGAAGACGCCGTCTTGAAGATGGTAGAAGGCAAACCGCTTGATGAAACCTCGGGAGAACGGGTGGTGTTTCGCCGAGGGAAACAGATTATCAAGGGGGAGAAACCGATTCCCACGACGATCGAAGGAGTATCGATGGATGTCCCCTACATCAGCTCGATCTTTCCCCAACGTGATTCCTACCATGGCGCGTTGGCGACGATAGGCGTACAGACCAAGCGCGGGTGTCCCTACGATTGTCAGTTTTGCTTGTATCCCTATCTCGAAGGTCGCCGTGTCCGCTATCGTCCAGCGGAAGAAGTCGTTACCGAGATCTCGCAATACTATCATCAATGGGGCGTCCGCCGGTTTTGGTTTACGGATGCGCAGTTTATTACCGGGCATGAGGCATATCCTCAGTGTATTGAAATCCTGGAACGGATTATTGCTGAAAAACTGGATATTGAATGGTCAGGCTATATTCGTACCAGCCTTATTTCGCAAGAACTGGCGCATTTGATGGTTCGATCTGGCGTGGGCGATCTTGAGGTGGCCATTACCTCTGGCTCACAAGCGGTTCTCAACGGGCTTAAAATGGGTTTTCGATTGGATTCGTTATATCAAGGATGCCGCTATCTCAAAGAGGCGGGGTATCAAGGAAAGATCATTCTTAACTTTTCATTGAACTCGCCCGGAGAGACGGAACAGACGCTGCTAGAAAGCGTCGATGGCTACAACACGATCGTCGAGATTCTTGGCGAAAAGCAGGTCTATCCGATGTTATTCTTCTTGGGTATTCAGCCGAACACCGGACTCGAACAACGATTGTTAGAAGAAGGCTATCTGTCACACGGCTACAATCCGTTGAACCTGACACCACAAAATATCAAAAAACTCCTCTACAACCCGGCACCGCTGAACAAACTTATCGCACGAGCCTGTCTTGGAGCGTGGGACAGAACCCGAAGTCGGCAATCCCAGCCGGTCGATATGCAGTATGCCGACTCGAGCCTTTCTAAAGGGCTGGAAGCCAAGTCAGGACGAGACGTGCTGCTGACACTTGGCGAAATCCTCCGCCCACAACGCACGCAGCTTTGAGTGTGCCATAGAAAAGGTGAGTATCGTACAATATGAGATCAAACACTTCAACAAAATGGGTGAGATTCTGGTTGCGGAATCAGAAGAAAACAAGAGGGTGAAATGGAAAGCATCGTGAAACATTCCGTGCGTTTCATTGTGGCTTTATTCTTTCTTACGGTCGTACCGCTGGCATCATTTGCCGGGCTGGAAGGGGAGTGGGGCGTTCGGGTGAATGAGGTGATCAAGAAGGCTTCGCCTGATGATCCTGACAAACTCAAAACCAAAATTGTCTTCAAATATCGTTATCATGATGGTCTACCCGAAGAACGTTTTTTGTTTGCCGTCGCAACCCCCCCCCAATTTGTGCCTCAAACAATCAAGCAGTATTCTGACCGGGTTTATGCATTTAATCTGGCCCAGGCGAATGTCTATGAAGTTTGCCCACATCAGTTTGAATTGATTGAAGAAAACGGCGAAACGATTGGACCTGGATTGCTCACGCTGAAAGCGAATATTGATTTTGATCCACGCCGGACACCTGGGTTGCCGTTCCAGCAAGTGATACTGCACGACTGGGGAAATATCTACGAAGGGCTCGGGGGCGTCAGCCAGTTCAATTTTGTAACCTCACTTGAAACCACGGTGTTAAGTGCTGGCTTGATGATGTGTCGTGGACGGTTCGAAGATGCGACGATCGAAGAATGTATCGAGATCGTGTCGGAGTCTATACGACAACTACAGCCGACCGAAGATGAGCTTGCCCGAGGAGTTTTGGTGGACAGACCTTCTTTCCGTGTGCCGAGCCCAACTCGCCTTAACAGCTCATTCTGAACTGACGGTGTCTATTGTCGGGGTGTTGTGGACTTTGTAAGTCAACACAATACGGGCACCTCGCGACCCCTGGTTGGGCGTGATGGAATGTTGCGGAACGTCATGTGGCGTCTTGGTCGCCACGAATCGTTGGTGGTGTTTGGTGGCCCCAAGTTGGGTAAAAGCTCATTTCTTTTGGACTTGAACCAGCGTCTTGATCGTGATGCGATGACGTCACGCTACCTTGATTTGGATAACGCGGATGACCAAGAGATGTTGTTGGCTGTTGTTCCCGATCCACCAATTGGCATCTATCTGCTGGATAATTGTGATGCGCTGTGTGAAAAAAAAGGCACCATCCGAGATTTTTTAAGCCACAGTTCAGGATTGCGAGTGGTCATGGCTGGTGGCCGACGCTGGCATGACGAGGTGTCTGTTAATGGATGGGCATCTGAGCTGCGTCGGATACCGTTAGCCGTTCTGCTCGACAAGGATGCGCGGCAACTGGTTTGCGCGTCGCATCTAAATGAGCAGGTTGAATCCATTCTTGCCCTGGCTGGCACCCATCCCTATGTTCTCAACGTCCTCTGTGCACAGGATCGCGATTTCAATGCTGATGCCGATGTTGCAGCGGTATGGTCCGAGGTGAGTGAGATGTTAGCACCGTTCTTTCTCAATGTTGTTCAGCAACTGAAAACCCCTATTGAACATAGGCTGCTTCACTATCTGGTACGTCTCGCGGCGCCGGTGAATCCGCAGATAGCGGCAGAGGCTCTAGAGCAGACGACGCTCAAAGCCGTCGCAGATATGCTTTCCTGGCTTGGCGTGATCAGCCGCTGCATTCGAAACGACGAAGCGACACTCTTCGCAAATTCAGCGCTCTTTAACCTGTGGTATGTGGAACATGTCGCAGGAAGATCGTGAGATTGCTGGAGAATTCTGTGAACGTCATGTCGTTCTCGTTCGTCCGGAAATTCATTGGAACACCGGCAACATTGGGCGAACCTGTCTTGCTACAGGGGCGTTTTTGCATGTGGTCAAGCCGATGAGTTTCTCGCTGGAGAGTCGAGAGGTGAAGCGCGCAGGATTAGACTACTGGGAGAACGTCAAATTGCAAATCTGGGAAGACTTCGACACCTTTGTGCGCGACATAGCACCGAAAGATGAAGAAGTGGTGATTTTCTCTAAACGTGGCACGACTCCGTTCTGGTCAATGCCGAGACCCGCTCGGCTCTTTCTTATTTTTGGTTCCGAAACCCGTGGGCTGCCAGATGAGATTCTCCAACGATATGCCAAAGCGACGTTCTATATTCCGATCACTGCCGAGACACGTTCACTCAATCTATCGACCGCAGCGGGTATTGCGCTCTACGAAAGCCTTCGCTTGGCGAAACCGTTTCATGCTTGGTTGGCCAAGGATAAAATGTACTAAGGCTGTTCAGCGAGAAGCTCGTTGATACGACGTTCTGTTTCTGTATACCCTCCCTCACCAATTCTCACATGCTGAATTACGCCTTGCTTGTCGATGAGGTAGAGCGTCGGCCAATACCGATTTTGGAATTTCTTCCAGGTTGCGTAGTCATTGTCGATCGGCACCGCGTATCGAATCTGATTGTCCCGAATATATTGTTCGACGTTCTTGACTGATCGTTCATAGTCAAATTCAGGGGAATGGACAGCGATGACGATTAGCCCCTTATCAGCATAGGTTTCATGCCACTTCTTGACGTACGGCTCAACGGCTTTGCAGTTGTAGCAGCCGAAGGTCCAAAACTTGACCAGAACGACCTTGCCTCGGAGGTCTGCTGGTTGGAGAGGTTTGGAATTGAGCCATTGCGTATTCGTAATCTCCGGCACCGGATGGCCAACTCGAGCGTTGACCTGAAGGGTGGTGGTAATGATAAGTGACAGTGTTATGAGGATTACGGCGGCTACCCTATAGCGAGATAATATATGCATATCGTTTTCCTTTGCTTCTGATTGTACTCCTCATTGCAATGGTATTGTCATCTGTAATTAACATGTGATTCGTTTGTGATCGAAACGTGATGTCGGCTACTGTATAGGCAGTGGTGGATCCAGATGACAGCACATCGTGAGAGGGAGAGACTATGTTGATCTCTCGGCGACAGCTATTGACGAGTTCGGCCATCGGACTCGCGTCATCGATGTTTGGGCTTGCCTGTGTCAGGCGGGCCGACTCATTTCCGTGCGATCTGACTCCGGAGCAAACAGAAGGCCCCTTTTATCCAGTTGATCGGCAGCTTGATGAAGACAATGATTTGACGGTGGTGTCGGGAAAGCCGGGGAGGGCAGAAGGCCAGATTATCTATATTCGTGGCCAGATATTAGATGGCCATTGTCGGCCTGTTCAAGGCACCACGGTCGAGATATGGCAGGCAACGGCACGCGGGCGTTATAACCACCCACGTGAACGCCGGAATTCCGTTCCTCTCGATTTGAACTTTCAGTCATGGGGTCGCGCCGTCACTGATCAAGAGGGTCAGTATCTTTTCAAAACGGTCATTCCCGGACAGTATCCGGCCGGACGTGGGTGGATCCGGCCTTCACATGTCCATTTTAAGGTTGTGGGGTCCACACATCACGAGTTGACGACGCAGATGTATTTTGTTGGCGACCGGTATCTGGAATCAGATTTCATTTTTCAGAATGTGCCTCGCGCCGAGCGATATCGTGTCATGGTCGAGCGTCAAGATCCTGGAAGTGAGTTTGAGCCTGAGACTGGACTTTACAACTTTGACCTTACCGTACGGCCAACTACATGAGCAGGAGCCCGACCACGTCCTTATGCCCGCCTAATGCGGCTTTGTGCAGGGGCGTCGCGCCATCTTGATCTTTGGCATTCACGTCCCCATCACTGCCGATGATCTGTTTGAGTTTTGCAAAGAAGCCCTGTGGGGCAGCGGTCAGTTGTCGAACCTGATCGAGATCGCCAGATTTGGCGGCATCGTGAAGCGGTCCGGCCATGGCTGGGGAGAGCATCGCGAGACTCACCAACATGCTGAATCCCACGAGGTGTCGGCGAAGTGTCATGATCAGGCTTCCTCCTGTTTCACGCCTTCTTGTACAAATGCGCGACCCATTCCCCATAGCCATTGTAGAGCATCGTTGGGCGTCGGACCGACCGGTCAGGAATCATCCACTCGGTCTCTTGCGACCATCGTCTGTGCGGGATCTTCGGATTCACATTGGCGAGGAAGTCGTATTCGCTGGGAACGGCCTGGTTCCAATATGTTTTGGGCTGCTCCTTCACAAATTCAATTTTCACGATCGATTTTGCGCCTTTATATCCATATTTCCACGGTACTACCAAACGCAGTGGTGCACCATGTTGTTTCAAAATCGGACGTCCGTAGATTCCCGTGGCCATCAGCGTCATCTCATTGGTCGCTTCCGCCATCGTCAGTCCTTCGACGTATGGCCACATGCCTGATGAAAACAAGCTCCAGATGCCTCTCTGACTTGGCGCATGGCCGGGATCCATAAAGGTGGTGAATTTCACATGCGTCGCGGAGGATAGGGGTTGGACCAGTTCAATGAGTTCCTTCAGCCGAAAGCCCGTCCACGGAACTGCCATGGCCCATGCTTCAACGCAACGGTGACGATAAAGCCGTTCCTCCAAGGTCATCTTCCGTATGAGATCATCGATATCATAGGTCTTTGGCTTTGGTACCAGACCACCAATTTCGACCGTCCACGGATTCGTTGGCCAGTCTTCAACGAGTTTCCAGATGTTCGTTTTGCTCACGGTGCTGAATTCGTAGAAATTGTTAAACATGGCCGCAACCCGTTCATCGGTCAGTGGCCGATCGAGGGTATACATGGTGTTCTTGCCGGCGGGGTACTTGTCAGCAGCCGGAGGATTGGCTTGTTTGCCGGTCACTAAGGGATTCTTAGCAGCCCATGCGGTGCTGTTCCATGGCTGAAATGCCAACACACCGCTGATCCCAGCCGCCGCAGCCTGGGTCAGGACCTGACGACGATTGAGGTACACGGACTCTGGTGTCGCTTCGGCGTCTGATATTTCCCATCCGTGACGGCGTGGAATCATTGGCATGATCTCTTCTCCTTATCTTCAGCGTTCTAGTTGGATGCGTTGCCGCTTTCAGACACTAACACTATCGTAATCAGTGCGACCGGATTTCGCCAGTCCCGGTCGGCCGCGACGAGATCACCGATTCCGTGGATCCCAGCATGAACGTGGATGAACCCTTCGCCTCCGGCGGCGGGTGATGGGCCCTCTCCGTTACAGATGGGGCCAGGGATCGAGGTGCAACTCTCATCATTAGGCTCGCTTCCAGCGTCATATGCTACCGCTGTGCCGATCCTGGTCTTATTGTTTTTTGGGAGTTTCATCCCCTGTATGGCAAAGAAGGCATCGTTGGTTGGAATCAGCATGGCTGCGACTGAGATTCGAGGATAAATGTCATCACCCGCAACCATGACGGTCACACTCTTACCCGGGTTCAGGAGCCCTTCGGCAGTGACAATATCGAGTATGCTACCGGAGTCTTGGAGGACAGTGGTCATCGGGCCGGTGTCGCCGCCTTCGGCCAATAGAGAGAGTGCTTCACTGGCTACCGGTCCCGCGGTGAACATGGCGAAATTCTGCAAGTGGCTTGCAACCAGGATGGGTGTAAAGGACTGTCCGCGGGTAAGATTGGTAATCGTGACCGCATAGGTTCCGGCGGTTTGGGCGAGGGCAAGGGCTGGGGTACCGACAAAGAATATGATACTCGCCAACGCGCTGGTGATCATTCTGGGCATCGTGAAACTCCTTTCTGTTCTCACCATCGTACGACGTGGTGATGGGTTAAGGTCAGGCCCGTCAGATACCCAGGTGACGTTCAATAGTCATAGGCATACGCCGCACAGATCACAGGAAAATCACAGGGCCGTGATAATTATGTCACAAGTTTGGTCGTGTTGCTGGTCAGTTACACTGGTGCAACGTGAAGCGTGAAGTAGAACGTCGTACCTCGGTCGGGCTGACTCTCGACCTGGATAGATTGTTGGTGGAGATCGAGAATGCGTTTCACAATGGCCAGGCCAAGGCCTCCATGGCCGGTGCTGGTGGTACGGGTACTATCGACTTGGTATAATCGGTCGAAGATGCGGGGCATAGCCGATTCTGGAATGCCGCATCCGTTATCGCCGACGGTGGCGGACACGGTATTCCCGTCGCGCTGCAACGTGACAGCGACAGTGCCTCCTTTGGGTGTGTGCCGAATCGCATTTTCAATCAGGTTGTCAAGCACACGGTCAATGAGCGCGATATCTCCCGTCACCAGGGGAAGGTCGCGTGGGCAATTGTGTTGGATTCGGATCTCTGCCACTTCAGCGGCGAGCTGAAATTTCACAATGATGTCTAGGACGAGGTCGCCCATGGCAAATGGTTCTTGGTGCACGGGGACTCAGCTCGTTGGAAAAACTCGTCTTTGGGAGTATCTCGCAGGGCGTTCTCTCTGAGGGGTGTTGTCCGACGCTGGTGGTTAAAAAGCCTATCACAGAAGTGAAACGGGTCTTGCTCCCCCTGAAGGGACCAGAAGATGCCGCGGCCGCGTATGCCTTTTTGGAAAAGAAGCCCTTTGGACCAAGTACTCAGATCACCGTTGTGACGATACCCACAAGCGCGCGCGACGCGGCACAGAAACTCGTTGATGATGCCGCGTCACGGATATCGTCGATATCGTCCCTGGGGTATTCTGCGAGCGCGTCCATCGTGACGGGTATTCCAGGGGGAGCCATTGTCCAATTCGCGTCAGAAATGCAACCTGACATTATTCTCATGGGTTCCCATGGAGGGCGTGGTCTTCATCGACTCGCGCTCGGCAGCGTTTCAGAAATGGTCCTGCATAACTTTCAAGGCGCTGTAGCAATTTTTCCTCTCGACCCTTCCGCATAGTCTTCACCGTAACCTGATTCTCACTACGCGATCTGACATGCACGATCGTGTGGCCACCGGTACATCCGATCTCCGTCCAAAATTGTCTGATGCGCCAAGAATGTCGGCCATTGTTGTGTTCAAACTAAACATGCTTAACAGCGTGAACCTAAAAAAGGCCCTATATACAGGTGTTTCATGGTCCTAGTTAAAAATAAGAGTTTGGCACGGAATCTGCAACTACTAACCCGAGATGTTAACCCTCTTTAAAAGTAATGCGGATCGTCAAGCCCGCAAGGTGAAGATCCGCCGGAACCCTGCCGACCGGTGGGCGAATACCATCTGCGGGTATTGCTCGACCGGCTGCGGCATTGAAGTGGGGGTGAAGGATGGTCGCGCGGTTTCTGTGCGCGGGACGAAAGATCACCCGGTCAATCAAGGAAAACTTTGCCTTAAAGGTATCTGGGAATTTGAGGCGATTAATGCGCCAAACCGTGGAACCCATCCGTTAATGCGCGATGACCCGATCACGCCATATCGCCGAGTTTCCTGGGACGCTGCACTCACGCGAACGGCTACGGAATTTCGTCGCATTATGGGCACGTATGGTCGAGACGCGCTTGCGGTGGTCAGCACTGGCCAGATCTACACTGAAGAATTCTATGCCTTAGGAAAACTCGTGCGCGGCGGGCTTGGAACGAATAACTACGATGGGAATACGACTCTCTGCATGGCCAGTGCGGTATCAGGCTACAAACGGTCGTTCGGATCCGACGGCCCGCCGGGGTGCTACGACGATTTTGATGCGACCGAATGTCTGTTAGCGTTTGGATCAAATCTTGTCGAGTGCCATCCGGTGATCTACTACCGACTCAAAACCGCGCTTGAACGACGTCGCTTTCCTGTTGTCGTCATTGATCCGCGTGTGACCGTGTTTGCACAGAACGCGGATATTCACCTTGCGATCAATCCTGGTACAGACTTGGTGTTGCTGAATGCGCTTGCTCACGTGGTGTTGGAAGAACGACTTGCTAACCGGGAATACATTGAAAACTACACCAACGGTTTCGATGCGTTTGTGGAGACGGTGACGCAGTACTCTCCGGAATACGCGGAACCGATTACCGGGATTCCGGCATCCACAATTCGAAACGTGGCCAGAATTTATGGAAGAGCGAATGCCGCGATGTCCATTTGGACGATGGGGATCAATCAGTCGGTGCACGGGTCGGACGGAGTCGTCGCCATCAACAATCTTGCTTTACTCACTGGAAATATTGGGAAACCTGGGGGGACATCGCTTTCGATTACAGGTCAATGTAACGCGATGGGAACGCGGGAGTTTTCGTCATGCTCAGGATTGCCAGGCTACCGACAGCTTGAAAACCAGGAACATCGAGCGGAGATTGCCAAATATTGGGGTGTTGATGAATCGTTTTTTCCCACGAAACTGGGCAAGACAATGACGGACATCTTTCCGGACATCGAGGCGGGAAAGGTCAAAGGCCTCTGGCTCATCGCAACCAATCCTGCGACATCCATGCCAGACACACATCGGATCGCGAAGAGTTTGAGCAATCTTGAGTTCCTCGTCGTCCAAGATGTGTTCGAAAATGTGGATTCAGCGGAGTATGCCAACGTGTTTCTCCCTGCCGCGATGTGGGCTGAAAAAACTGGGACCTTCACCAATTCTGAGCGCCGCGTGGGGTTAGTCAGAAAAGCGGTCGAGCCTCCCGGCGAAGCCAAAAGCGATTTAGAGATTTTCTCCGCGATGGCTGAGAAACTCGAGGTCGGGCATCTTCTCCCGTCTCCAACATCTGAAGTGATGTTCGAAGAACTTAAGACGATCAGCAAAGGGAGGCCTTGTGATTATTCCGGGTTGAGTTATGACGCGTTGGAACGAGAAGGCGGGATTCAGTGGCCCGCTCCGACGGAAGAGGGGAGTCCGCGGCTCTATGCCGATGGGCATTTTCATACCGCCGATCGAAAAGCACGCTTCATCGCGCTCGAGTTTCACGATATCAATGAACGCCCGGATGACGAATATCCGTTCTGGCTGAATACCGGTAGGGTCATTGAGCACTGGCATACGCGAACAAAGACTGGCCAGATTGGGAATCTGAATAAGTTCTCGCCCATCCCATATGTGGAAATGAATTCCATTGATGCCAATCAATTGGGGATGACATCGTTGGATTCGGTGCGGGTGATATCGAGACGAGGAGAAATGACCGTCATCGTTCAAGTGACGGAATGTGTGGCACCAGGGATGATTTTTATTCCGTTTCATTTCGCCAAAGGCTCAAATTTCATGACCCTCGGTCTCTTGGACCCCTACTCGCGACAACCGGCGTATAAGCAGGCTGCCGTGAGAATCGAGAAATTCTCGGTCCTATGATCGACGAATTTACCGCGACTCAACAACTTGGATTTATCTTCAAGGCCGATAACTGTATTGGGTGTCACTCGTGTGAGGCGGCATGTAGTGAGAAGAATGGGTTGCCGTCGCACGTGGCCTGGAGAAAAGTTGGCTATCTCGAAGGTGGCACCTATCCTGACCATGCCAGGGTCAACATTTCAATGGCCTGCAACCATTGTGATGATCCCGTCTGTCTAAAGGGATGTCCGACCGGTGCCTATGTGAAGTATCAGGACACCGGCGCCGTCGTCGTGGACAGCGACATCTGTTTCGGCTGTCGGTATTGCACCTGGGTATGTCCCTACGAGGCACCCGCCTTCAACCCTGCAACAGGCTCGGTAAGCAAGTGCAATATGTGTGTCGATCTGCTGGAACAGAATCTACAGCCAGCCTGTGTCGACGCCTGTTTGGGACATGCGCTGGAATTTGGTGAGATAGAGAAGTACGAACGAGATAATCCAGAGGTGTTGACCCAGATTGCCGGATTCCCAGATCCATATATCAGCAAACCGAACGTGCGTTTTGAGCAGAGTCGTTCGCTTCCCACAACCATGAATCGCGCTGATACTGAGTTGATTCAGTATCAGTCCAATGAGAATACCCTTCCCTACCACTCGGTTGGGAAAACGAGTGCGGCACCCGATGCACGTGAAAAAGAACCCTGGTCGTCCTTGCACTCCCACGAAACCTCCCTGGTGGCATTTACCCTGCTCGCTCAGTTTGTGGTTGGAGCGTTCCTCTCAGTTTGGAGCTTGCCGCTGCTGACATCAGGCGTTGGTCTTGAGAGTAGTCTGCGTGCTCCAACCGTGGCGATCCTTGTTGGTATCACCGGGCTGCTGGCTGTGGGCCTTGGGGTTTCAACTGCACACCTCGGAAAACCGTGGAGATGTTATCGGTCGTTGAACAACCTACGGTATTCCTGGGTGAGTCGTGAAATTCTCGCGATGGGACTATTCTTCGGCAGCTTGACCTTGTTCACAATGTTGACGTTTCTAGGAGTCTCAGGTCCGTGGGTGTATTGGGGGTTGGGATCGACTGTGGTGATGTGTGGAATCGCTAGCATCTTTACCATGTCGAAAATTTATATTATTCCAGCCAGGCCATTTTGGAACCACTCGCACACCTGGGTTTCATTCTACGCATCGGCCTTCATGCTAGGCCCGTACCTCGTTGCGGCGGTGCTCGGATTGCTGACTCCGATCTCGGTGGCAGTACTTGCCGCATTTACTGCGGTTGCCTTAACGGTGCAGGTGATTCGGTCAATTTCCCAGCGCGTACATCTGCAAAATCTCGTGTCTTCACCACAGAACAACAACTGGAATCAACCGTTTGGCCCATTGACGACGCAGACACAAGCCACACTCCATGTACAAGGGGAAGCTGACACATCGCGAGATAGGCTCTTTGGAAAATTCGGCCGGTTTCAGAGAATGAGAAACGCCCTCTCATATCTGACGATGAGCATCAGTGCAGTCACCCTCGCGACGGTCGTCGCGACTGCCACATTCGGAAGTGCTAATGTGGGGATGTGGATGATGAACCTTGTGAGCACTGTTGTGCCGTGGGTTATTCTATTTCTCTTTGTGACCGCGCTGGTAGGCGAACTCATCGGCAGGGCATTGTTCTATTCGGTGGTGACGCCCACCACCATGCCGGGATCACTCTTTCTAAACAATCGCGGCTTCGAGCAACTGGCAAGGGATACTGGGTTGGCCAACAATCAGACGGTTGGAGTATTTCCGCACTGACGCTTATTCATAGTGTGTCCACATGCGGATGATCTTGACGGTCTTGATGTCATCGAGCACTTGGTAGACAAGACGATGCTGAATGTTGATTAGGCGGGAACATGCTCCTGTGAGGTCACCCACGAGCTTTGCATAGGGCAGGGGAGTTTGGTAGGGATCTTTGGACAGGATCTCCAGGAGTTGTTGTGCTTGGGGCTTTAGCCCAGACCGCGAGAGTTCCTTCGCATCGCGGTTGGCCTGACTAGTGTAGACAAGTGTCCAGCTCACTAATCGAGTTTCGTGTTGCACTTATCAATAGGCGTCTTTAATCCCTTGACGATCGATTGACGCATGCCGGGGATCGAGGTGAGGTAGAGCGTTTCATGAATGGCACGCCAGTCCTCTTTGGACACGAGAACAGCGGAGTGGCGCTTGCCGGAAATTTGAATCGGCTCATGCGAATCAGCGACATCGTCAAGCAGTGTGTAGAGTTTTTTTCGGGCTTCCGTTGCGGTGATGATTGTCATCGTGATTCCTCCATTATATTACGTACGCTAATTTTCAAGCGGCGTCACCCCGTGCATGATGTAGCCAGGGTGCATCCGATTTCAGTTGCGAGGAGGGGATTGAGGACATCACTTTCAGGGAGGTTTAAGTAGACGTCCTCTCCCTCTACTCGAACTGGAAAAACCTGCACGGCATACTCTTCACCGCTCAGACATTCTCCAGATTCCAGCGAAAAGTTTTTCTTATGCATTGGACAGGCGACTTTTGGGGTGCCGTCGATATCACCGATGATCCCGCGGGATAAGACAAACGCTTTTTTATGTGGACACATCTGCTGGCATGAGTACCACTTACCTCGGCTGGCGAAATTGAAGACGGCGATTTGTACCTTGCCGTACTTAATGGTTGCGCCGCCGTTGCTCGGAAAATCATGCACCGTCCCTACCTTGACCCATGAGCGTTCTGGCTCCGACTCTGTTTCGATCTCCGTTCGACTCCTCAGCATATTAAATTGTTCAATCGACACCGTTTCACTTGGCCAATTGGCCGGTCGCTGCTGACCGCGTTCTGAAACAATTTCGATACACGGTTCGGTTTCGTCGGTATTGACGAACTGACGAAACTGTTTTCGTCGCTCGGGGTTTTTGACTGCCTCAGCCCACTCGCAGGAATACGAATCAACCAGGAATTGCATGCGTGTTTCAAGTTCAGCGCAGATGCCAAGCTTGTTATCGATGACGACTTCCTTCAGGTGCTGGATGCCCCCTTCAAGTTTCTCAAGCCAGACCGATGTTCGAGTAAGTTTGTCAGCGGTCATGCTGTAATACATCAGGAAGCGATCGATATAGGTGATCGCCGTACCCTCATCGAGGTCTGTGGCGAAGAGATCCGCGTGTCGCGGCTTCGCTCCTCCGTTGCCGCACACATACAGGTTGTAGCCGTTTTCCGTTGCGACCAATCCAAAGTCTTTGCTTTGGGCTTCGGCGCACTCGCGGATACAGCCGGATACCGCGCTTTTTATTTTGTGAGGTGCACGCACGCCCTTGTAGCGGTTTTCCAGGCGCACCGCGAATGCGACAGAATCTTGTACGCCGTAGCGACACCACGTGGTTCCCACGCAACTCTTAATGGTGCGCAACGCCTTTCCATAGGCATGGCCGCTTTCGAAGCCGGCATCAACGAGCTTCTCCCAAATATCGGGGAGGTCTTGCACCTGTGCGCCAAAGAGGTCGATGCGCTGTCCGCCGGTAATTTTAGAGTAAAGCCCGAATTGTTTTGCGGTTTCGCCTAACACAATCAATTTGTCTGGCGTGATCTCACCTCCCGGCACTCTGGGAATGACTGAATACAACCCGCCCCGCTGCATGTTGGCCAGAAAACGGTCGTTGGTGTCCTGAAGGGTTTGATGCTCGGGCAACATGATATTGTCGTTCCACAAGGCGGCGAGAATCGAGGCGATGGCTGGTTTGCAGACTTCACACCCGTAACCGGTGCCACAGTGCGCGATCGCATCGTCGAAGGTTTCTAATTCCTTTGCCTTGATCAGGGCGAACATCTCTGTGCGTGAATATGCGAAGTGTTCGCAGAGGTGGTTGATCACCTTTACCCCGGCCGCTGCCATTTCAGCGTTAAAGAGGTCGGTGACCAGGGGCATACACCCCCCGCAGCCGGTTCCAGCTTTGGTGGCCTCCTTTACTTGTCCAACTGCAGTGAGTTGTTGTTCGGAAATGGTTGTGCGGATGGCGCCCTTGGTGACGTTATTGCAGGAGCAAATTTGCGCCGTATCCGACATCGCCTCTACTCCGCCGAGTGCCGAGGCACCACCCGACTTACCCAGAATCAGTTCATGCGGTTTGCATGGCAATGGTTCATCGCTTTTGCTGCATAGATAGAGGCCACTGTACTCGCTCGCATCGCCAATTAAGATTCCACCGAGCAGCGAGGTCCCATCGTGGCTAAAGAGCAGTTTCTTATAGATCCCAGCAAACGGGTCTTCCCACGTGAGGGGTTTGGCTCGTTCTGGCCCCGCTTCATAGTCTCCAAAACTCGCGACGTCGACGCCCATGAGTTTTAATTTCGTCGAGCAATCGGCGCTGGTAAACGACGCTTCGCCGCCGCTGAGGTTTTTTGCGACAACTTCTGCCATCTCGTATCCGGGAGCGACAAGTCCGTACACCATGCCCTTATGAAGCGCGACTTCACCGATGGCATAGATTGCGTGATCCGATGTTTGAAGATGATCGTTGACGACGATACCGCCGCGTTCGCCGACATCAAGGCCACAATCACGCGCGAGGTCATCCCGTGGGCGAATTCCAGCCGAGACGATAATCATATCGACGTCGAGTCCGCTCCCATCCTCGAAACGCAATCCTTCGACCGCGCCATTTCCGAGGACTTCCTCGGTCGCTTTGTTGAGATGGATGGAAACGCCAAGGTCCTCAATTTTTCGAACTAGAATTCTCGATCCGGCATCGTCAATTTGTCGCGGCATCAGTCGTGGGGCGAACTCGACAACATGGGTTTCGAGACTGAGATCAAAGGCTGCTTTGGCTGCTTCAAGCCCGAGCAGGCCTCCGCCAATGATTGCAGCGCGTTTGACCTTCGCACCATAGGAGATGATGTGTTCCAGGTCTTCAATGGTGCGGTAGACAAAGACCCCTTGTTTATTGATGCCTGGGATAGGGGGCACAAAGGGATAAGATCCGGTCGCAAGGACCACTGTGTCGTAGGCGATTTCCACGCCTTTGTCCGATCGTACTATGTGGGCATGACGATTGATCTGGTTGGCTCTGTCGCCAACATGCAGTTCAATACTCTGGTTGGCGTACCACTCGAGTTTCGCCAGCATCAGCTGTTCGGCGTCACGGTGTGCAAAAAAAGATGTGAGGCCAACACGATCGTACGCGGCCCGAGGCTCTTCGCAGAAGGTGACGATGCGGTATTGCTTGGCTGAGTCGAACTCGACCAGCTTCTCGCAAAACCGTTGTCCGACCATTCCGTTTCCGATCACGACGACGGTCTTCTGTGAGTTTGAACTCAAAATGCAGGTATCCTCCAGTTACCCTGCATAGAGCAAATCGCATACCACCTCCTGTAGGATCGCTTGTTAGTCCTGTAAACACAGCTACAGCATGAGAAATGTTGATTCGTTGCGAAAATCGATAGAGGAGAAACGCGAACATTTATGTGTATCCATACAATTTGTGCGACACAATTGTTGGAAGAGTCTTTCAAAATCCCCTTTCCGTACCGCTCTCAGAGTGTTCTACCGAAAGAATTGATTTCTGGCACAGGACTTGCTGTGTGTTTTGCATATGATTTCGACGCGACAGAGGAGAACGACGGTTGCGCCAACATTTGGCTTAAATCTCTGGTCGTTCACCGGCAACATTCGCATTCTTCATCTGACCTGGTTTGCATTCTTCATTACCTTCCTCGTGTGGTTCAGCCATGCGCCGTTGATGGCGTCAATCCAGGAAACCTTTCAACTGACCGCCCAAGAAGTGAAGACGTTGCTCATTCTGAACGTTGCCTTGACCATTCCAGCTCGCATCATCATCGGCATGCTCGTCGATAGCGTTGGGCCGCGTCGGATGTATTCGTTTCTGCTGTTCGTGTCCGGCTTCTTGTGCCTGGGGTTTGCCTTTGCGACCACCTATGAACAGCTGGCCTTCATGCGTTTTCTGATGGGATTTGTCGGCGCCGGCTTCGTCGTCGGAATTCGGATGGTCAGCGAATGGTTTCCGGCAAAGCAGGTGGGACTTGCGGGAGGCATTTACGGTGGCTGGGGAAATTTTGGCTCCGCCGCTGCCGCCATGAGCCTTCCAATCCTTGCTTTGATGTTTGGGGGGGATGATGGATGGCGCTATGCCATTGCGTCGACCGGTATTCTTGCACTGATCTACTCTGGAATCTATTTCTTTTCAGTGACCGATACACCGCAAGGGTCAACCTATTTCAAGCCAAAACGGGCCGGCGGCATGGAGGTCACCACGGTTGGCGATTTCGTCCTGTACCTCCTGATGAACATCCCGATATATGCCGCCACCGCCGTACTTGCCTGGAAACTCGGTCCATCCAACGTCAACCTCATCAGTGCAGAGGTTATGAATACTATTTATCTGGCTCTGGTAACGATCTATGCTGTCCAGAGCATCCGGATCTATCAGGTGAATAAACAGGTCTTTAAAGGAGACGTGCCTGAGTTTCAGCGCTACAAATTCAAACAAGTAGCTGTCCTGGATCTTGCCTATATGGTCACATTCGGGACAGAGGTGGCCGTGGTCTCCATGCTTCCGCTATTCTTTTTGGCGACATTTGATCTTTCGATGGTGGCCGCAGGTCTGCTTGCCGCGGGTTTTGCTTTCATGAATGTCATTGCGCGGCCTGCAGGAGGGCTCATCAGTGACAGGTTTGGGAGAAAGCGCTCTCTCTCGTGGTTGCTGGTGGGAATGGCAGGCGGGTTTTTCCTGATGAGCCAGATTACTGGCAGTTGGCCTGTGCTCCTAGCCTTGATTGTCATGATGACCGCAGGTGTCTTCGAGCAAGCAGGCAACGGTGCGGTGTTTGCCATTGTCCCGCTGGTGAAACGTCGGATGACCGGCCAAATCGCGGGCATGGCCGGAGCGTATGGCAATGTTGGTGCGGTGTGCCTTCTTACTGTCCTCTCGTTTGTTTCACCGCAGAGTTTTTTCCTTGTCATCGCAGCGTCGGCCGTTGTTGCGCTTGCCGTCGTCCTGCTGTTCCTTGAAGAACCGCACGGGCAGATGGCCGAAGTGTTGCCGGA
>JYMV01003242.1_pt1 | contig 20737 bp, 17 predicted proteins | sample 338911 | NCBI WGS metagenome assembly JYMV01 (sample SAMN03354496, study PRJNA234377) | hydrothermal vent metagenome | biome: Deep sea; feature: Hydrothermal plumes at the Eastern Lau Spreading Center, Western Pacific Ocean; material: Seawater | place: Tonga | collected 2009 | depth 2000 m m
AAGACCCATCTTAATTTATGAGAAAAAAAATGGCAAAACGAACATCAAAGACGCGAATCGAGCGTGATTCCATGGGCGATATGGAGGTTCCATCACATGTTCTTTATGGAGCATCAACACAACGCGCACTATTAAACTTCCCTATATCGGGAAGAACACTTCCATCCTCTTTGATTTGTGCATACACGTTATTAAAACGATCAGCAGCAGTCGTAAACCATAAACTCAAACTACTTGATCAACGACGAGCAACACTCATAGTAGATGCTTGCGATGCAATACTTGACGTATTTGATGACCCCAATCGTGCTGCGAATATGATGGATCACTTTCCGCTTGATATTTTTCAAACGGGATCTGGAACATCGACAAATATGAATATGAACGAGGTCATTTCAAACATTGCATGTAAAGAGGCTGGCAAGAAAATGGGAGCAAAGGATCCAATCCACCCAAATGATCACGTCAATATGGGTCAATCTTCAAATGACACTTTCCCTACTGCAATGCAAATTGCAGCGTGTGTTGAAATTCACAACTTGCTTGTTCCAAAACTAAAAGCAATGCGGAAGAGTTTGAAAGCAAAAGCAAAAAAATGGGACAAAATTGTCACAATCGGGCGTACGCATCTCATGGATGCAACACCGATTCGAGTTGGACAAATATTTTCTGGTTATGCTGCTGCAATAGATTATGGTGTCCGCAGAGCAGAGCGTGCAATGGTTCGACTCGCAGAAAATTTACCAATAGGTGGGACAGCTGTTGGTACTGGTATGAACACACACCCGAAATTTGCTTCGATGGTGTGTAAAGAGTTATCAAAATCAACACGAATCTCTTTTTGGGAAGCCGGCAATCACTTTGAAGCCCAATCAACACGTGATTGTGTTGTTGAAGCCCATGGAGAATTAAAAACTATAGCGACGAGCCTTTCTAAAATTGCAAATGACATTCGTTGGCTGGGTTCAGGTCCAAGGTGTGGATTGTTCGAACTTTCTTTACCCGCTGTACAGCCTGGCTCTTCAATTATGCCCGGAAAAGTAAATCCGGTCATCTGTGAATCCGCAATGCAAGTGTTCTGCCAAGTCTTTGGTAATGATGTTTCAATTACAGCAGCAGCGAGTGGTGGAATTGGTTCCATGTTCGAACTGAACCTCTGCATGCCGTTGATTGCAAACTGCTTAATTGAATCGATTCTACTACTTGGTCATACCATAGATACGCTCGACACGAAACTCATTCAAGGGTTAGAGATCAATCGGGAGATTGCTGAGGAACTTGTAGAAAAAAGTTTGATGGTTGGTACCGCTCTTGCCCCAGTCATCGGTTACGACGCTGCTGCAAAACTAGCGAAGGATGCGTTTGCCAGTGGTGAAACAATCAGAGAATGTGTTTTGAGAGAGCAACTCCTCAGCGAAGAAGAACTCGACGAGCTTCTCAATTTTCACGCCATGACAGAGCCACAGTAGTGACAATAAGACAGCGTTATCTAAAATGGTGCATAATGAGTCTTACAACATGAAGACAGTTGGACTAAAAACACTAAAAACGAAGAAACATTTGGGCGTGGTGGGCATTTACGCGCTAGCAACAGGTGTGACATTAAGCAGTGGGTTTTTCCTTCTGCCAAGTTTTGCTACCCAGATGGCCGGACCTGCCGTCATTCTTGCATATCTCATCGCTGGCTTGCTCATGATTCCTCCCATGCTCAGCAAAATTGAACTTGGGACTGCGATGCCACGATCTGGTGGACAATACTTTTTTCTAGACCGATGTCTTGGTCCCATGGCAGGAACTATTGGTGGTCTTGGAACGTGGTTTGCGTTAATTCTTAAAACCTCTTTTGCTCTTGTTGGGATGGGGGCATACATTCAACTATTCCTTCCAGAGAGCGTTGGCGATTCGGCCTACACCGTTATTGCACTGGGGCTCGTTGTGTTTTTTGGATTTCTGAATCTTCTTGGCGCGAAAAAAACTTCTGCATTTCAAATCATTCTCGTCATCATTTTGGTTGCATTGCTTGGTTGGTTCCTCATTACAGGCAGCCTTTCTGTAAAACCTGCTAATTTCACAGGGTTCTTCGATGCGGGCGCTGATAATATTTTTGCGACCGCTGGTCTTGTTTTCATTAGTTACGTAGGAGTTACCAGTGTAATAAGTGTTGCGGGAGAAATATCTAACCCTGAGCGAAATCTGCCCCTTGGTCTATTCCTAGCAATTGGTACTGCTATTACTGTCTATGTGGTTGGGCTTTGGGTAATGGTTGGAGTGAGTGGTGTTGATGCTCTTTCAACTGTAGGTGGAGAAACTAATCTTACACCAGTCTCCACTGTTGCAGCAACAATTACCGGTTCAAATGTTGGTGCTATGGTAATGGCTGGTGCAGCAATCATTGCATTTTTGTCCGTTGCAAACGCGGGAATACTGAGTTCTTCGCGATACCCACTTGCCATGAGCAGAGATCATTTGCTACCGAAAGTGTTTCGAAAAGTAGACGAAAAAGGGACGCCAATAATTGGAATTATTGCTTCTTCAGCATTGATTGCTGTTGTTATTCTCTTTCTCGACCCACTGAAAATTGCAAAACTTGCAAGTGCATTCCAGCTCTTGATGTTTACATTACTCTGTCTTTCTGTCATTGTGATGCGCGAAGCTGAACTTCCTTCGTATGATCCTGGATATCGAGTTCCGTTTTATCCGTGGCTCCAAATTATTGGTGCGATGGCTTGCATCGCGATTATTTTTGTTATGGGTTGGTTACCCGTTCTATTCTCTGCTGGAATTATCGTTATGGGTATCTTCTGGTATTTTGTCTACGCACGTAAACGAGTCGAACGGTATGGCGCCATTTATCACATCTTTGAACGACTTGGGAAAAAGAGATTTGGTGCGCTTGATACAGAACTCCGTGAAATATTAAAAGAGAAGGGATTGCGTGCACACGATCCATTTGATGAGATTGTTGCAAAAGCAAATGTCGTCGATGCCCCTCGTGGTGATACTTTTGAAGATATTGTTCAAAAAGCATCCGAGGAATTGGCCTCTCTATTACCAACGACTGCGGACTCGCTCGCACAAGGTTTCCTTCGCGGAACACGCGTTGGTGTAACACCTGTGACCGGTGGAGTAGCGCTCCCCCACTTGCGACTTCCTAATCTTGAGCAATCCATGATGGTCATCGTCAGAAGTAAAGATGGCGTGACTATTGATGTCGGAGATGCCTTTGGTGGGCACCATGAAGAACAGTCTATTCATGCGATTTTCTTCTTGGTGAGCCCTGAAGATGATCCCTCACAACATTTGCGTTTACTTGCACAACTCGCAGGACATGTTGACAAGGAAGGTTTTATGACGCAGTGGCTTACCGCTTCAACCAATCAAGAAATGAAAGAAATATTGTTACGAGAAGATCGCTTTCTATCTTTAAGACTAGAAATTGGCATGGCAACCGAGACCCTCATCGATCTTCCAATCAGACAACTCAGTTTTCCAGAAGATTGCCTCGTTGCGCTTATTCATCGGAGAGGGCAGATGGTTGTACCAAGAGGAAGTACCATTCTTGAGAAGGATGACCAATTAACAATTATTGGTGATGAGAAGGGTATTCAAACCCTTAAGAATCTGTATCAATAAGATTGTTACCACGAGAATCAGGAATCGTAGGGTCAGGTCCTTGCGCAAAGCTCCGCTTTGCTTTTGTGGACCAGACCCCATAAATAGAAAACTCCCCTGGTCGTAACCGAGGGGAGTATTACCCCTATGAAATCAGGGGGAGAGAGGGAGAGAGAAAGTTAGGAGAGGATTAGGAGAAGAGAAGTTTTCAGTAATACGGGGTTTGAAGTCATGAGTTCAGTGTTCTATCCATTTTTTACTAGCTAACACCTTCTATCCAAAACAAGTAGATTTGTGAACCGTTCTCCCTAAAAATTTGAAAAATCTTCGTTTTTGAGCCAATAAGGGGCACGATTTTACTGATTTGCGGTAGCGACTTGCCCTATTCCATCATGCAATTTCTGCAAATTTTCGTACATTTCGGTGAGGGCATAGTTTTCAGGATTGGATTCGATGACTGGTTGCAAAACGAGGAGAACGTTGTAACACGTCTTCTTTGCTCGATCATGTAATCCAAGTTTACCACAGTGGTAGACGTATTCACCGAGATACCGTGGAACGTCATTTCTGGTTCGAGCATCTGTCGTATCTGCCACGCACCTATCACGAATGATGACCACGCCTAATTCAAGTGTATCAAGACCCGTATTATGCTGCCCGTTGGAGATGTACGCTTCTCCCAAGAAATAATAACCCCACGCAAGATCGCGATTCGCTTGTCCATTTTCGGGTTTCGCTTTCACAAGGGCAATATAAAAATCACGTGCAAGTTCATACTGCTCGATTGACTTGTCGAGTTGTTCCTGTTGTAAGCAGTACCTACCAACACGGAGTAATATGTTTGCGTAATCTCGCTGTAAGACTAAATTGTTTGGAGATTCCGCTGCTCTTGTTTTTCGGTTTTCAGTATCTTCATCAAGTTCTTCTTTTGCTTCTTCGTGGCGATTTAATGTTTGTAACACATCAAACTTTGTCAGACGCAACCTGCCATCTAATCGTAAACCGATGCTATGGTCTGGAATTGCAACCAATAAAATACTTATTGATTGTTTTGCTTTGTCAAGCAAAGCCAAACTCTCTCCGTACTCCCTCTTCATCCTTGCAAGATGCGCAAGGTCTGAATAGCCAAGGGCTACGTGATAGTTGTATTCTTCAAGCCCCTCTTGAGCAAGTTCGCTGTATAGATTAATTGCGAGTTGATGTTCCAGGGTTGCCTGTTGAATGTCTCCCAAATTCGCTCCCGTTAAGCCAGCGTAATATTCGCCATACTTCGCATGCATTCTTGCTTTTGCGGATCGAATTTTATGTGTTGAACCTGCAGTCTTTTCTAAATCTTCAATGTGCTTCATGGAAGAATCTAAAACTAACTTCCGAACATCCATCGCCGCATTTAATTTCACAATGCCTGAATAAAAGCCACCAATAACATCTTTAGAAATATCCAAAATGGCTTCATATCTATTTTCTGCAAGATTTCGCTGTTCAATTGCGATTGCTTTTTGATGATTTGCTTCAACCATACCCCAGGTTGTTCCAATGATGCCAAGAACAATCGAAATTGCAAGCAAGACAACTGCTGCACATGTTCGTTTGTATTTCTTCGTGAAAAGATGAACTTGATACCCAATACTGAGCGGTCTGGCAATAATTGGTTCGTTGTTCAAGAAGTGATTAATATCATTGGCAAGTTCAGCAGCAGATTGATATCGACGATCGGAATCTTTCTCCATCGCTTTCAGTGCAATCGTGTCTACATCACCTTTCAGTGAAGTGTTAATTGTTCCCATGGACGTTGGTCGTTCTTCTTTAATGATTCGAACAGCTTCATGGATTGCTTGGCGACGTAAATCGTATGGCAATTTTCCCGATAACAATTGGAATAAAATGACACCAAGTGCATAGACATCGCTCCGTGTATCAATTCGGTCGGGGTCAGCATCACATTGCTCTGGGCTCATATATTGCAGCGTACCAATGAGTTGCCCCATTGTTGTTTGCATCGTTGTTACTGCGAGGTCGGCATCGGTTGCACGTGCAACTCCAAAGTCAATAATTTTCGCATCGCCATTGCTATCAACAAGAATGTTGTCTGGTTTTAAGTCGCGGTGGATAATCCCTTTTTGATGCGCATGGTGGACTGCATCGCAAATCTTTGTAAAAAGAAGGAGCCGATCTTTCATTGAAAGATTCTTCTTTTCGGCGTAAGAGACAATTCCCCGTGCACCCGGAATATATTCCATTGCAAAAAACGGTACTTCTCCGCCTTCGCTTTCCCACACCCCCGCTTCATAAATCTGCGCAATATTCGGATGGCTTAGTTTTGCGAGGGTTTGTGCCTCGAATTGAAAACGATGCAACGCCATCTTGCTTGCTGCACCAACTTTGATAACTTTTAATCCGACTCGACGGCGAGGTGCCTCCTGCATTGCCTCATACACAACACCCATGCCACCGCTTGCGATAATTCCAAGAATACGATACCGACCAATTTCAGTCGGCATGCCCTGCGTTGCAAGCTTACCCGGTTCAGGAACACTTCCCTTACCCGAGTCGTCGCTTGGAAGACCAATGGTTTCGGCATTGGGATCAGTTGGATGGTCACCTGTTGTCATAATTCAAATTCCCCATTTTGCAATGGTTAGAGCGAATCCATGCTTCTACGATACCATGAAGGTCCAATTTCGCCCACAAAAATCATATATTAAAATCGCGTAGACCTTATTTTTGAAGAATTATCAAGTATTCACATTGCTCTTCTTCTGCCCATATGATGCAATGCCATGAAACCCACCATTCAAGTTGGAAATTCTGCAAGTTTTACATTCTGCGTCACCACAGAAATGCAACCAAATTTTGGTGGCGAAACGGTTCATCCTGTCTGTTCAACATGGGATATGGCACATCAATTTGAACTTGCTGCAAGGCAAACACTTGAACCACATTTAGATGAGGATGAGCAGGGAATCGGTTCATTTATATCAATAGATCATTGTGCACCAGCCCCAGTAGGAAAAACTGTCTTCGTCGAGGCAATTATTTCGGAAATTGACGAGTCTTCCGTTGTTTGCACGCTTTCAGCAAAAATTGACTCTCTAATTTGCGCGACTGGAAAACAAGTACAAAGGGTGCTTCCCTGTTCAATCATTGACTCGCTCATTGAAAAAGCTGCTTCACAATAATCTCTCCTACGTTACGATGCCCCCTTATGACTTCTGAACAACATTTACTCACTGAAATTGATGGCTCCGTAGCAATCATCAAAATCAACCGTCCGAAAGTTCTCAACGCACTCAATCTTGAGTTAATGGAAGATCTTGCTTCTCTGCTTGAAGAGTTTGACGCAGATGACCAAATCAATGTCATTCTTCTTTCTGGGAACGAACGTGCGTGGGCAGCTGGCGCAGATATTGGGGATATGGCGACTGCATCGTCAGAAGAAATGAAAAAACGGAATCAATTTGCAGTATGGGAACGCATTAAATCAATAAGAAAACCAATCGTTGCTGCAGTAAGTGGGTTCGCACTCGGAGGCGGTTGTGAACTCATGATGCACTGCGATATTATCATTGCATCGGAAACTGCAAAGCTTGGGCAACCAGAAATTAACATCGGTGTCATGCCTGGCGCTGGTGGAACCCAGCGTCTTACCCATGCAATAGGCAAAGCGCTTGCAATGGACGTCGTACTCAGTGGGCGATTTCTTTCAGCGAACGAAGCGCTTGAGCATGGGCTCATAAGCCGAGTTGTTCCAAGAGAACATTGGTTTGAGGCTGCGCTTGAAGTTGCAAAACAAGTTGCAATGAAGGGTCCAATTGCACTCCGTGCTGCTAAAGCATCCGTACTCAATGCAAATGAAGAACATCTCTCCAAGGGGTTACAGGAAGAACGTGCTCTTTTCTACACGCTGTTTGACACCAAAGATCAAACCGAGGGTATGACCGCTTTCGTGGAAAAGCGAAGACCAAACTTCTCTGGAACATAAACTGAAGCAAAAACTGGAACATAAATAAATGACCACGGCAACAACATTTGAAACCATTGACGTCACCCTAACAGATGGTGTATGTACGATTACGTTGCAACGAAGCGATGTACTCAATGCGTTTAATAATGTCCTGACTGATGAACTCGCTCTGGCACTGAAGGACGCTTCGAAAAACATAGATGTTCGAGTTGTTGTTCTCACTGGAAGTGGTCGAGCGTTTAGTTCAGGACAAGATCTCGCTGATCTTAAGGAAAAATATGTACCTGGTCATGAACCACACCTCGGAGAGGATTTGAAGAAACGGTACGACCCAATCGTCAAAACAATTCGTACGATGGAGAAACCCGTCATTGCATCTGTGAATGGTGTTGCTGCTGGCGCGGGTTGTTCGCTAGCACTTGCATGCGACATGAGAATCGCAAGCGAAAATGCCTCATTTATAGAGGTGTTCGTCAATGTTGGACTAATCCCAGACTCTGGAAGCACGTGGACACTCCCACGCCTAGTAGGATTCGGTCGCGCAATGGAACTTTGCTGTACAGGGAGATCGGTAAAAGCTGAAGAAGCGTTAGCAATTGGTTTAGTCAACAAAATCGTACCTCAAGAAGAATTAGAAGAAGCAACACTGAAACTCGCGAAACACCTAGCATCTTTACCGGCAAAAGCAATCTCGCTGACTAAACGCTTACTGAATCAATCGTTTGAAAATGATTTCAAGGAGCAACTCGTTCAAGAAGCGTTCGCACAAGAAACTGCTGGTCGTACACACGACCATTTTGAAGGAGTAGTCGCATTTATCGAGAAGAGAAAACCAAACTTTACTCACGATTGAGTACATACAGAGTTTTTTTGCGTATGATTGTATGAATCATGACTTCAAAGGCTACAAATCCAGTTGGTATTATTGGGGCAGGAACAATGGGTACTGGAATTGCCCAAGCTGCAGCTGCTGCAGGTTGGGAAGTTCGATTATTTGATATAGAACCCTCGCTAATCGAGCAAGCAGTATCGAATATTTCAAATCGCTTTATTCGTCTCGTTGATAAGGGAAGAATAACAATCGAACAGTCGACTGAATGTCAAAATAGAATTACAACAACGACTACTCTTGAAGATCTTGCTGACTGTGATCTCATTATTGAAGCGGTTGTTGAAGATTTTGATATCAAATCAAAAGTTCTTCGAAGCGTTGGCGAATTGTCTACAGATACAATCATCGCGACAAATACATCATCACTTTCTGTAAGTAAACTAGGAAACGCATCTGGATATCCAGAGCGGGTAGTTGGTATGCACTTTTTTAATCCTGCTCCAATTATGCCACTTGTTGAAGTTATCCGAGGGGAAAATTCAACAGAATCTGCTGTACAAAGAGCAACGCTGATTGCAGAAGCATGGGGGAAAACAGTCGTACAGGCGGCGGACACCCCTGGGTTTATTGTCAATAGAGTAGCTCGGCCGTACTATCTTGAATCGTGGCGAATTGTTGAGGATGGAATTGCGACAGTTGACCTTATAGATGAAACGTTGCAATCCCTTGGTGAATTTAAAATGGGTCCATTCATATTGACCGATCTCATTGGACAAGATATAAATGTTGCGACAACAAGAAGTATATGGGAGAGATTAGGAAAGCCGAACCGTCTTGCACCAAGTGATAAACAAGAATCCCTTGTTGCAAAAGGAAACCTTGGTCGAAAAACAGGATGTGGTGCATATGCACATGATGATAAAGATACTATGGTTTCTGCGATTTTAATCGAATCTCAAGACCTTGAAGTTTCAGATAGTTTGGAGAAAGCCATCAACGATTTTTGTTTAGAGGCCACTTGTATATCTGGATCACTGATTGAAAAATACATCTTTGCCAGAGTCCTTGTCGGTGTTATTAATGAAGCGTTATGGACAGCCTCTGAGGGAGTAGCAAGTCCAAAGGACATTGATACTGCAATGAAATTGGGAACCAATTACCCACTAGGACCGCTTGAGTGGGCGGATAAAATCGGCTTGGAGAAGGTCCATGGTCTACTCGTTGCATTGAACGAAACAGTTGCGGACAACCGTTTCGCTTCTCCACCCTTGGATGCTGTTCCTGCAATTTAGACCGTACAAAAACGGTACAATGGGGGTATGAATAGACGAGCTGCAATCATATCCGCTGTCCGCACACCAATTGGTCGATATGGTGGTGCACTAAGTTCAATTCGACCAGATGACCTTGCCGCCGTTGTAATGAGAGAAGCAGTTGCGAAATCTGGAATTGATCCGGGCACCATCGATGATGTCTATTTTGGGGCAGCAAACCAAGCTGGCGAAGATAATCGAAACGTTGCCAGAATGGCTGTTCTCCTTGCTGGTCTTCCAGCAAGTGTTCCCGGATCAACCGTCAATCGTCTCTGTGCATCTGGTTTAGAAGCAATCAATGTCGCAGCAAGAATGATTGAGGGGAACTGCGGAGATGTGATGATTGCTGGTGGAGTAGAGTCCATGAGTCGAGCTCCATTTGTCATACCAAAAGGACAGAATGCATTTGATCGTGGGTGCGAGATTTATGACACAACGATTGGTTGGCGATTTACAAATCCAAAACTTGCTGAGTTGTATCACCCATACAGCATGGGTGAGACTGCTGAAAATGTCGCAAAACAATGGTCGATTTGTCGCGAAGCACAGGACGAATTTGCATGGGAGAGTCAGCAAAAATGGAAGACCGCGAGAGATGCTGGAAAATGGAAAGAAGAAATTGTTCCGGTAAACGTTCCAAGGCGAAAAGGTGACCCAATCATCGTTGATATTGATGAACACCCCAGACCAGATGTTCCGTTAGAAAAACTAGCGACACTTCGACCTGCATTTTCAAAAGAAGCCGATGCAACTGTCACGCCTGGAAATAGTAGTGGTATGAACGATGGTGCTGCAGCGGTGCTCCTTGTAGAAGAATCACTCGCAAAATCATTGGGATTACACATCATGGGTTATGTTGGAGCATGTGCCTCAAGTGGAGTTGATCCTGCAATCATGGGAACGGGTCCGATTCACGCAACTGAAAAATTATTACAACGCACAGGGCTCTCATTAAGTGACATCGATTTGTTTGAACTTAACGAAGCATTCGCAGCGCAATCGATTGCATGTATACAAGTAATTGGAATGGATCCTTCAACTGTAAATGTCAACGGAGGGGCAATTGCTATGGGACACCCGTTGGGTTGTAGCGGTGCGAGAATCGTGGTGACCTTAATTCATGAATTAAATAGGATGAATCTACACCGAGGAATTGCTACACTCTGTGTTGGGGTAGGTCAAGGGTTAGCAACCCTTATTGAAGGAGAGACGAAGTGAGTGCTAGTGCAAACGTAGAAGTCAATATAAAAGATTGCGAAACTGCTGATCCGGTAAAGCTCGCATCTTTTGAAGCTCATGTTGCAGCTGGTGGCCTCATTGAACCAAATGATTGGATGCCAGAAGCATATCGAACATTGATGCTTAGAATGGCTGAACACCATGCAAATAGTGAAATTGTTGGCTCATTGCCTGAAGGCGAATGGATTACAAGGGCACCGAGTCTACTTCGCAAACTTGCGTTGACTGCGAAAGTACAAGACGAGGTTGGTCATGGACAAATGTTGTATGAAGTTGCCCAAGATTTAGGCAAATCTCGAAACGCCATGCTTCGAGATTTGATTACCGGAGTTACCAAATACCACAACTGTTTTAATTACCCGTGCCCGACTTGGGCAGATATCTGCATGATTGCTTGGCTTATCGATGGTGCAGCAATTTTGAATCAGGGCACTCTCGCTCACGGTTCGTTTGGACCCTATATCCGGACAATGCGACGAATTAACATGGAAGAAGCATTCCACTTTAAACATGGTGAAGACATGGTGCTCACTCTCATGAGTGGAACTGAGAAACAAAAGAAGATGGCACAAGAAGCATTCGATCGCTGGTGGGGTCCATCTATCGCTTTCTTTGGTCCAAACGATCGTCCTGATGAAAGAGAACGACCTGCGATGAAGTGGAGAATGAAAACAGCAACGAATGATGAACTCAGGCAAAAGTTCGTGAACCGTTTTGCCCCTGCAGCGATGGCAACGGGCCTTGTCATCAATGTCTGTGAAAAAGATGAAAAGGGTTTCGTGACTTCAACAACTCCTGATCCATTACTCAAACTCGATGAAGAAACCGGTAATTGGGGATTCACACAACCCGACTGGGAGGAATTCTTTCGAGTCATCCGAGGTAATGGTCCATGCAACGAGGAACGCCTTGCACTTCGTCGCTTCTCCTATGAACAAGGCGAATGGGTTCGAAGAGCAATTCTTGATGGGTCAACCACCCCGTCCAACAATTTAGGATTTTGATGTTATCTGAAGCACGCTCTAACGCACTAGCGAAAACTAACACCGATGAACTTACAACAAGTGAGGTTGAGGGGTTCAAGGTATGGGAAGTTTTTACCCAAAAGAAAGAAACCGATATCCACTTACACGCTGGTTCATTAAGTGCTCCTGATGCTTCCTTTGCGCAACAATTTGCCCGTGAACATTATGGTCAAGACCAAGAGTGCGTCAGCCTTTGGGTTGGAGAACGCGAATCTTTTAAATCTGATGAAGGTAAAAAAGAAGCGTACGAGGTGTTTGTGCAAAAAGATGCTGGTTGTCGCCACGAACATGTTGGTCAAGTAGATGCTGAAAATGGTAAAGATGCACGTGAAAAGTGCAAGGACAAATTCCTGAAGGACAAATCTTTCTTCACCATTTGGGCTTGCCCAGATTCTGAATTAACAAAGGTTGATTCAAATGTGGATATGATTTGGAGAGAAACAACTGATCAATCCTATCGACTTGCGAAGGGATACAGCAAGGTCGTTCGTCAAAAGTGGGATGCGCTCCGAGCATCAAAGGCTGTCGACGCGTACCAATCTGAAGACCTGAAGGAAACATTCTAGGTGAGTGATCTTCCAGAACAACTTCGATTACCATTGGTGAAGGTATTACTCTGCGTCGCAGATGACAAACTCTTTCTTGGTCATCGGAACAGCGACTGGACAGGAATTGCTCCAATTCTTGAAGCAGATATCGCATTTTCTTCACTTGCTCAAGATGACATTGCTCACGCGAGCGCTTTTTTCGAACTCATCAGTTCAATAACGGGTCAAAATCCAGACCAAATTGCTTTTGGACGAACGAAAAATGAATACCGTTGTGCAGACATCGTGACAAAAAGCGACCAATTCAATTGGGCTGCTGCAATTGCTCGGCAGTTTTATTGCAACATATATGACTTCCTTCGATTACAACGACTAAGCAATGCAACTTGGGCTCCACTCGCTAACCTCGCGAAAAGAATTAGTGCAGAACAGGTAATCCATGTTGACCATGTAAGTTCCTGGGTTGACCATCTTGGAAAAGGTAATGCGGATTCAAAATTGCGAATGCAAAAAGCACTTGATGACTATGCACCATATGCTTCTATGCTGTCTGAAGTACCCGACGGAATCAATGTTCTTTTCGACGGAGGTATCCTCATAAATGAAGGGTGTCTGTTTACTGCTTGGAAGGAATACGTGAATCAAATAGCAGAATCAGCTTCCCTGACCATTAACGTTGAACCTTGCTCAGGCATTGGTGGCAGAAACGGTAAACATGATGAGGATTTCACTCGTTCACTCGCGGAGTTACAAGAAGTCTTTTCGACTGACCCAACAGCAGCATGGTAAGCAATGAAGATATTTTTAAAATTCTTGGGACAATCCCAGATCCAGAAATGCCCATTAGCATTACTGATTTAGGCTTGATTGAAGACGTATTCTATGACGACACTACAATCCGAGTCACTGTCTTACCTACATTCATTGGTTGTTTTGCTCTACCGACAATCGCAAAGGAGATTGAGCAGAAACTTTCTGCGCTTGAGGGAATTACTTCAGTAGAAGTAAACTTTATTCATGACCCTCCATGGAGTACCGATCGTATTACAAACGAAGGCAGAGCATCGCTTGCGCAGCACGGAATTTCAGTTCCAGATAGCGGTGCAATTTGTTGCCAGGAAGGGGAAACTGAAGTCGTTGAATTACGAACATCAGCGATACCCTGCCCATGGTGCCAGTCGCGAGAAACAACCATTACAAGCCCCTTTGGACCGACTCGTTGCAAATCAATCCACTTCTGTAATGCCTGCAGGCAGCCCTTTGAAAGAATGAAGAGGGTATAGGGGGGCCCCCTCTGCTATGATACGGGGTCTGTTATGGCACCTGAAAACCAAGATACAACAAGGGCAACTTCTGGAGAAGAGGTCGTACCCCCACATACTCCATCAGTGATGAACACAGGACCAATTGACTTAGGACATATCGAAGTTCTCCAGATTCTCAATGAACATGGAGAGGTCGACAGTGGGTTAGACCCACATTTGAGCGACGAAATTCTTTTAAAGGTACACCGAGCAATGGTATTGACACGTGCATTCGATCAACGGATGCTGACAATGCAACGACAAGGGCGAATGGGTACATTCGCTCCAAATATCGGGCAAGAGGCATGTATTATTGGTCAGGTCATTCCCCTCACAAATGATGATTGGTTCGCGCCTTCGTACCGTTCTTTTGGTGCCCAAATAGTACGGGGTTGGCCCATGGAACAGCTCATGCGTTTATGGGCAGGATTTCATGATGGGTTTCCCCCACCCTCACATGTCAATGACTTGCCGTTTTCCATCGTCGTCGGCTCTCATGTGTTGCCGGCTGTGGGTATCGGTATGGGGATGAATTACAAAAAGAAAAACGATTGCATCGTCGTGAACTTTGGCGATGGAGCAAGTTCACAAGGTGCAGTAAGCGAAGCCTTAAACTTCGCTGCTGTCTACAAGGCACCAGTTGTATTTGTGTGTGAAAACAATGGTTGGGCAATTTCAACCCCCATTCAAAAACAAACGATGAACAAGGTTCTCGCAACAAGAGGAACTTCTCACGGCATTCCGAGTATCCGTGTTGATGGTAATGATATTCTTGCCATGATTTGTACAACTCAAGAAGCAGTTCAACGAGCGAAGAACGGAGAAGGTCCAACATTTATTGAGGCAATGACGTACAGAATGAGTTTACACACGACCGCTGATGATCCAAAAGTTTATCGAGATGAAAGTGAAGTCGAACCGTGGCACTGTCGCTGTCCAATTAAACGATTTGAAACGTACCTTAAAAATAAACAATTGCTCACTGAAGAGTCCATCAAGGAACTACTTGAATCATGTGAACAAGAAGTCATTGAAGCAAGAGACAAGTTCTATTCCATGCCCGCTGCAGACCCCTGCGAGATATTTGACTACCTCTATGAATCCATTCCGGATGAATTGAAAGATCAACGGGAAGAGTATTTGCGACGACTCCGAAACAAAGGAGTGAACGATGAGTAAACTCACGATGGTTGAAGCTTTGAACCTCGCTATGGATCAGGAGATGGAGAGAGACGAAAACGTTTGCCTGCTTGGCGAAGATATTGGTATCAATGGGGGTGTCTTCCGTGCAACAAAAGATTTACAACAAAAACATGGTGAATCGCGGGTGATGGATACCCCCCTCGCTGAATGTGGCATCGTCGGCACTGCGGTTGGTATGGCAATCTATGGTGTTCGACCAGTAGTCGAAATTCAATTTTCTGGTTTCACGATGCAAGCATTCGATCAAATTGAACAAAATATGGCGAGACTTCACAACCGAACGCGTGGAAAATACACCATTCCTATGGTTTTGAGGACTCCATATGGTGGTGGTATTCGCGCTGTTGAACACCACAGCGAATCTCGCGAAGCATATTGGGCACACACACCCGGATTAAAGGTCGTCATTCCATCTGGCCCTCGCAATGCTCGTGCACTTCTTGTCGCCGCCATACGAGAAGATAACCCTATTGTGTTTTATGAACCCAAGTCCGTTTACCGTGCATTCCGTGAAGAAGTTCCCCAAGAGCCTGAAATGATGGAAATTGGCAAAGCAGACATTGTCAAAGAAGGCAGTGACATTACTCTGATTTCATATGGAGCGATGATGCGACCTTGCAAAGAGGCGGTTGAGGATCTTGCAGATGATCACAATATCAATGTTGAACTCATTGATTTGCTTACAATTTCTCCTATGGATACCGCGACGCTCACTACTTCAGTACAAAAAACTGGAAGGTGTGTCATAGTGCATGAAGGGCATCGCACTTGTGGAGTTGCATCAGAAATTATTGCACGTTTAAATGAATCCGTATTTGAATATCTTGAGGCTCCCATCAAGCGAATCACGGGGTTCGACATTCCGTTCCCCTATTTCCAAGTCGAAGAACACTTCCTTCCCGAGAGCGAAGAAATTGTTCAAGCAATTAAAGAAACTATCGATTGGCAATAATGGAATTCAAACTTCCAGATTTAGGTGAAGGTATTCATGAGGGGCAAATTCTCGCTGTCCACGTCAAAGAAGGACAATCCATCGCAGAAGATGACTTGTTACTTGAAGTTGAAACTGACAAAGCAGCCGTAGAAATTCCATCACCATATTCTGGAACCGTAACGACGGTTCATGTGAAGGACAAGCAACTTGTTCATGTTGGTGATGTCATGGTGACATTCAGAATCGAAAACACAGTGGATTCGGATACTCGAGAAGTTCCGGTATCACCGTCAACAACTGGTGTTCGTTCTTCACCATCGGTCCGGAAATTAGCAAGAACACTTGGTATTGACATCACAACGATTGGTGGTACAGGTCAAGGTGGAAGAATCACGAGAGAAGATGTCGAGATGAATATTGAAGAACCTGTAGAAAACGTAGTCGTAGACGCAACCCCACTAACAACGACGCGAACGCCCAGTATTCCGACACTCAAGATTGAAACTGAAATAGAAGGTATACAAGAACAAAATGAATATGGGATTGTGATTCGTCAACCGATGTCACAAGCAAGAAAATCTATTGCAAAAGCAATGAGTCACGCTTGGGAAACCATTCCACACGTGACGGATTGCAATGATGCTGATATTACTGATATCGATGCGTTAAGAAAGAATTTTAAAGATCCAGATCAACCGAACCTCAAGTTAACACTCCTTCCGTTCGTACTCAAAGCAGTCTGTCGTTCACTTAAAAAATATCCAATTCTAAATGCAACGATTTGCCAAGAAAGTGATGACATATTGTTCAGGCAATACATCAACATCGCAATTGGAGTTGATTCAGAGCGTGGACTCATCGCACCAGTAATACGAAATGTCGAACAAATGAGCATCGGTGAAATTTCTGCACACCTCGATCAAATCACTGCAAATGCTCGGAGTGCAAGTTTTACACTGGCAGATACAAAGGGTGCAACGTACACAATATCGAATGCTGGTGCTATTGGCCGAACTCGATATTCGACTCCTATTATTCAAAAAGATACGGTTGCGTGCCTTGCAGTTGGAAGATCGCGATTAATGCCATGGGTTGTAAATGGTAAGGTTGTACCCCGACTCATTTTGCCATTGAGCCATTCCATTGACCATCGACTCATCGATGGTGGACGAGAAATTCCATTTATTGAACATCTCATCAATGACCTTGAACATCCCATGCGATTTGCGGTGTAACAACAGATGGTCGTCGGTCAATTTAGTCAAGATGTTGACATTCTCGTCATTGGTGGTGGTCCTGCTGGATACACCGCAGCGTTCCGTGCTGCTGAACTAGGAAAAACCGTCGCAATTGTCGACCCAAACAAAACCCTCGGTGGCGAATGCTTGAACCATGCTTGCATCCCTTCTAAAACATCGCTACTGCACGGCAACACTACCCAAGCAATACGAGCATTGGGAAAAGGATTAGAACAAAGATGCAATACTTTGGGCATCGAACGACTCTTCGGCCACGCTCATTTCGAAAATGCAAAAACAGTTCAAGTCACTGGTGAGGTTGTTTCAGTGGTGAGGTTCCGTAAAGCGATTATCGCCTCCGGTTCTGGGCAAAGAAATGAAATGAACAGTGGAGGTGCAATCCAAGTAGAGCAGGTGTACGAAAATACTCCAAATAATAAGACGATTCTCATTATTGGGAATACGCCGAGCGCAATTGAAGCTGCAACGTTTTTATGCAGTACCAATACGATTTCTCTATGGGCTGATGGCGAAATCCTTCCAACATTCAATCGAAATCTTGTCAAATTAGTTGAGCGACCATTGTCAAAGAACATCACTATTTGCAAAGAGATGCCAGCAACAGAAAATTTCAATTGTGTGGTTTTAGCAGGGCACCGTCCCCCGGAAACAGTCTCATTGCATCTTGAGAAAGCATCAGTGAATTGCAATGGTGGATTCATTACAACCGATGACTCATGTCAAACGAGTCAACCGAAAATATATGCTGTTGGAGAGTGTGCTGGTTGCAAAAATAGCGCTGCACTTGCGATTGTTCAAGGAAGAGTTGCTGCAGAAGCAGCATGCGGACTTGATTCACTTGTAGATTCAACATGTATTCCACAGGTTGTTTGGTCATCCCCCGAACTTGCCCAATGTGGAGAACTTCACGACGGCGACACCGTTTCCATACAGTGGGGTAAGAGCGGTCTTGCTGTAGCACTTGGGCAACAACAAGGTGTCACGATGCTCTCGTTTGATCCTGAATCACAAGCAATCCTTGGTGTAGGAATTGTTGGCTTTGGTGCAACTGAATTGATTAGCGAGGGTGTCCTTGCCCTTGAAATGGGTGCAACCCTGTACGACCTTGCCACAGTTGTTAGACCTCACCCCACAAGAAGTGAAATGCTCAGCGAAGCAGCAAGAACTGCTCTCTCTTCCATTTAAATTTGGTATTTTGGAGCGTGATTGGTAAGAGGAACACGCTTCCGATTAGGTTCGACTTCAGTCAGTGGTTCACACTCAAGTCCTGTTTCGGCATGACGCTTGGCAAGGTTTTGATAAATTCTAGTGCCTTCATTTTTCCAGCCAATATCTTTTTCGCTTAACTCTTTGATGACTTTGGCTGGGCATCCAGCCACGACAACATTGGGTGGCACTTCCATTCCAGCCTTGACAAACGCCATTGCTGCAACAAAACTGTTTTCTCCAATTACCGCACCGTCCATGACTACTGCATTCATCCCAACCATGGCGTTTTTCTTAATGATGCACCCATGCAAAACTGCACCGTGCCCGATATGCCCATCTTCTTCGATGATAGTGTCATCACCTGGAAAACTGTGCACAACGCAGGTGTCTTGCAAATTACTCCCTTGTTTCATGATGAGTCGTCCGATATCACCGCGAAGTACTGCACAGGGACCAACAAAACAGTTTGGTCCGACGATGACATCCCCGATGAGTACCGCTGTTGGATGTATAAATGCCGCAGGATCAACAACTGGTTTAATCCCTTCAAATTCATAGATGGGCATATTACGCTTCGACTTTCTGTGGTTCGGGTACAAAGGTTCTACATTGCACAACGTTAAATCTTCCGACAACAAATGCTGCATCGGAAAGCGTCGCATTTCCAGATGGGTTCGCACCACTGACGTGAAAATCACTAAACGCTGCAGATTGATTCACCCAAATGTTTCCAACAAGATTACAAGAGACTGGCACACCTGCTTGAGACATCGTTTCGACAGTTTTTTCAATCACCTCTTCATTGGTACTGTACAAGCCACAACTTATTGCTCCTTGCTCAGTAGCAATCGAAGAAGCAAGTTCAATGGATTGGTCCGTCGAATCAGTTGCGACGATGAATACGATAGGTCCGAACATCTCTTGTTCAAATGTTTCTCGCTGCGAAGCATCTGTTTTGATTATTTTTACCGAACGTGTTCTCGCTTCTGGAAATAATGCGTGTTCAATTGAATTTCCTTCACGTAATATTTCACCCGAAACTTGGTCGACTCTATCTGCTGTTGCTTGATTTTGGATAGCACCGAGTACCTCGTTTGCACGACCTTGATCACCGAGCAACCAATCAACTGCATTCACAATCGCAGAGGAAACTTCATCAAACGACATATGTCCATCGGCAGTTGCAATTCCATCTTTCGGAATAAATATGTTTTGAGGTGTTGTGCACATTTGACCGGAGTACAAGCAGAGACTAAAACCGAGGTTCCCTGAAACAGCTTTCATGTGTTCAACACTATCAATGATTATACTGTTTACGCCTGCTTTTTCTGTATAGACAACCGCATTACCGGCATGCTCTTCAACCCAGTTTCCAAAAGTAGAACTTCCGGTGTAATCGATAATTTGTATATCGGGATGTTCAACAAGTTCTTTCGTTCGTGGTTCTTGCGGGGTATCTGCAATGAGTGTGACAAGATTGGGGTTAAAACCAGCTTCTTTGAGTACGTCTTGACAGACAGAAACTGTAATTGCAAGTGGTAAGATTGCTCCGGGGTGTGGTTTTACGATTACCGCATTTCCCGTTACCAAACTGGCAAACAATCCAGGATATGTATTCCATGTCGGGAACGTTGAACAACCGATGACTAATCCTATGCCACGAGGAACAATCGTAAATGTTTTATCAAGAGTGACAAATTCGTCCCGACCAACTTGCTTTTTCCAAGTCACATTTGATGGACAATCTTTCATGGCTTTGTATGCGTAAGCAATTGCTTCTAAGCCGCGATCTTGAGCGTGAGGTCCACCTGCTTGAAACGCCATCATGAACCCTTGCCCTGTCGTATGCATCACTGCGAATGCCATTTCAAAACTACGTTTATTCAATCGATGCACTATTTCGAGTGCACATCCAACACGCATTTCAATCGATGCTTTTCGCCAAGATGGACATGCTAATTGAATGTGTTGAATAAGAAGATCAATGTCGACCTTTGGGTATTGTGTTCCAATGCTAAAACCGTAGGGTGAGAGTTCCTCACCCACAGTAGACCCGTTGGAATTTTGTTCAAGTGAAAAAGAAGAATCCTTATACCCTTCAAATGTGTCAAGCCCCTCTTGCTTTGCATTCTCGCCATAGATTTTGCCACTGGGTACTTCGGGATATGCAGAATAATGTCCGCGGGTTTCGATTGCAGCGACCGCGTCTTCAAGTACTGATTTGTGTTGTTTTAAAAAACCGTTTGACATGAAAAAATCCGATAAAACCCATTTCCTGAATCGTAAATGTACATT
>JYMV01032373.1_pt1 | contig 20730 bp, 20 predicted proteins | sample 338911 | NCBI WGS metagenome assembly JYMV01 (sample SAMN03354496, study PRJNA234377) | hydrothermal vent metagenome | biome: Deep sea; feature: Hydrothermal plumes at the Eastern Lau Spreading Center, Western Pacific Ocean; material: Seawater | place: Tonga | collected 2009 | depth 2000 m m
GCTCTTGCTTGTTCATTAATGTGGGTTAAATTTAGTCTTCTAGCGAGTAGTGCGGTGTGTAGAGTGGGTAGCTCTTTTTGAGTACACGGCGTGCATCTTTAGCCAATATGTCAGCGCTAATAACATCGTAGTTATGTGCCATTAAATGCAGTGCTGCTGGTACTGATGGCGTATTAGGGTATTTTTCAATGATGTATTTGCTACGATTGATAGCAGCGATATTGGCGCCTTTTTTAGTGTAAAAAATTGCCACAAAAAGCTCGTGTCTAGATAGTGTATTTCTAAGAGCAATAAAACGTGATCTGGCTTCTTCAGCATATTCAGTTTTTGGAAATTTATCAATTAAAGCGAGGTAGTAATTAAAAGCATCCCGTACTGAATTAACATCGCGTTGAGCTCTGTCAGTAATATTATATCTATCTAAGATTGAACGTGATTTCCCTTCTGAAATAATACCGCGTAAGTAATAAGCGTATGCTGTTGAAAAGTGATCTGGATAAAGTTTAATATAATTGTTTAAGCGATCAATGGCTTGATTGTAATCGTCACTTTTATAAAGTGCATAGGCGATATCTAGCTTAGCTTGTAGGGCGTATTTTGAACCTGGGTAGGCAGCTTGTAATTGTTCATATAGTTCAATACCTTGATCTATAGAGCCGGCATCGACTTGTTCTTTGGCTAGTTCAAAAAAAGTTTTTGGTGACCAGCCTTTGGTAATGGATTCTCTTTTAGTTTCTTCCCCTCCAAAACAGCCACTCAATAGCAGTGTTAATAGGGGTAGTATCAAGATTAGTTTGCTTATATTTTTCATGAAGAGTTGAAGGTATTATTACTAATATGCCAGCATTATACTGATTGACTGTAGATTATAATGGCAAAGAATGACTAAGTTTTTAGGAAATATTTTTAAATGAGTATTTTGGAAAAAAGAACCCTGATTAGTGATCTATGCAAGGTGCTGGATACTTATATGCCGAAAGAGCAGATTGAGAGTGTTTATCATGCTTATATCACTGCCGCTGCAGCACATGATGGGCAATATCGCCGATCAGGCGAAGCTTATGTGTTTCACCCGATTAGTGTGGCAATGATTTTGGCAGAGTTAAAGTTAGATTCCTCTTTAACCCAAGAGGATATTGTCAAAGATTTTGGTGATGAGGTAGCGCATATCGTACAAGGGGTTTCAAAGCTAACAGGCTTAGAGTTCCATTCAAATATAGATAAACAGGCGCAAAACTTTAGAAAGCTATTTTTGGCCATGAGTACTGATATGCGAGTAATGATGATTAAACTCGCTGATCGCCTGCATAACATGCGCACACTCAAATCTATGAGTCGCGAAAAACAGTTAAGAATTGCTAAAGAAACGGCTGAAATCCATGCGCCTATTGCTCGTCGTCTGGGTTTGAATAGTATTAGGGTTGAATTGGATAATTTATGTTTTGAAATTGTGAATCCTTATCGTTATAAGGTGTTGTTAAATCAGATTAAAAAACAATGTGGCAACCGTAAGAAAATTATTAGCCATATTCAAAATGAAATTGAAAATCGACTGACACAAGAGGGTTTGAGTAAAGTAAGGATTACTGGACGTCAAAAACAACCTTGTAGTGTTTATAAAAAGATGAGAATTAAGCGGCTGAAGTTCTCCCAGGTACTTGATATGTACGCTTTTAGAGTGATTGTAGATGATGTGCCTCAGTGTTATCAAGCACTAGGCGTTATTCACAATTTGTATAAGCCTTTGCCAGGCAAATTTAAAGATTATGTAGCACTGCCCAAATCTAATGGTTATCAATCATTACACACAGTGCTGTTTGGGCCGAACAAAATTTTCATTGAGGTGCAGATTCGATCAGAAGATATGCATTTTATTTCTGAATACGGTATTGCTGCACATTGGCATTATAAAAGTGACACTAGTAACCCCTCAGAATTAGCCAACAACTGGCTGGGTTCGTTATTAGAAATTCAAAAGAATTCAGGCACTTCGGTTGAATTTATAGAAGAAACCAAGACTGATTTATTCCCTTCAGAGGTGTTTGTATTTACACCTATGGGTGAAATTATTCAACTACCTTATAAATCAACCGTACTTGATTTTGCCTATGCGATTCATACCAATGTGGGTAATCGAATGTTAAAAGCTAAGGTAGACCAGGTTAATGCATCAATTTCAACTGAGTTGAGATCAGGGCAGACGATTGAGATTATTACCAGTAAAACGGCTAAACCACATCCGACTTGGTTGCAAATAGCGGTTACTGTAAAGGCTAAGTCTGCTATTAAAGCCACACTGAAGATAGAATCTACTTCTGAATTGATGCAACTAGGCAAATATTTGCTGAATAATGCTTTAGAGTATCAAGGGGATGACGGTCCGATTAGTGAAGAAAGTTGGCAAGTCTGCTTACAAGACTTTAAGTGTGATTCTAGAGAAGAATTGTATATGAAAATTGGCCTGTCTGAAATCATGGTTTCTGTTGTATTGAACAAGCTCCAATGCGATGGTGACCATTGTGTGATTAAGAATATTAGCATTACACAAACCCAAGGTAAGGCGATTAGCTTCGCACATTGTTGTTATCCGATTCCGGGTGATAAAGTGGCGGGTATTTTAACCACTACCAAAGGCCTGGTGATGCATCGGATTGCTTGTGCTAACTTGCTCTATGCTAAGCAGAAAAACGAGCAATGGCTACAGATTGATTGGCAGGCAGATAAGGCTGAAGAATTCAAAGTGTTGATTCGAGTTCAGGTAGAGAATCGTCGTGGTATGCTAGCTTCTATTGCCAATGTTATCGCTAAGACAGGGGTTAACATTGAACATCTAGAAGTAGAAGAAAAAGACCATTCAATGAAAGCACTAAATTTGGTTGTTAGTGTGGTGAATATCAGTAAGTTAGAAGATGTTTTATACGCCATAAAAAGCTTAGAGTTTGTGCGCTCAGTTGCACGGGCATAATATTTACAAAAACAGCTGAATTTTCATCCTCAGTAAACCCAGTTTTTGATTAAAATTAACTGTATCTTTTATGTATATTTTTTAAGGTATTAAAATGAAATGGACCGACTCCCTTGATATTGCTATTGCGCTAGATGAAGCGCACCCTGACTTTGACCCGACTTTCATTAATTTTGTCGATTTAAGGCAAATGGTGATTGTATTAGACGAATTTGATGACGAAGAGGATAAATCAGGTGAAAAGATACTTGAGGCGATTCAAATGAACTGGCTTGAAGAAAAAGAATGAAACTAACCAAGTTATTTATTGCATTCATTGCATTAAACTTGAGTGTTGCCCAAGCAGTATTAGAAGTCACCGTAGTGAAAAAGGATGAAAATTCCTTTCCCATTGTTGTTAGCCACTTTGAGTTAATCGGCAAGGGCACTAAAGACAAAGATATTTCCAAAATTATTCAGGCTAATTTAGAGCGCTCAGGGCGCTTTAACGTGGTGATTCCAGATGTCGTTATCACTCAAAATGTTGATGTACAGCATTGGAAACGCCAAGATATTGAAGCTGTGATAACGGGTACTATTGAGCAGCAAAGTGAGAAGATTTATAAACTATCTGTAAGTTTGTTTGATGTTTATAGCAACAAGCAACTGTTTACTAAGATCACAAGGGTTCATGTAAGTGGTTTTAGAAAAGTAGCGCACCAGCTTAGTGATCATATTTATGAAGCGCTATTAGGTGAAAGTGGCTCGTTTAATACGTTGTTGACTTATGTTACGGTTACTATTGATACTAAAGGCAATAAAGAGTATCGACTGAATATTTCTGATTCTGATGCGATGAATGTCAAGAGTCGAATCAAACTAAAAACACCTATTCTTTCTCCTGTTTGGTCTCCTGACCATTCATACGAGCACAAGAAAATCGCTTATGTTTCTTTTGAAAATGATCGATCTGAAGTGTTTGTTTGGTACCCATATACCCGTCGTAAAATTGAGAAATTGCCCCGTTTTGATGGTATTGCCTCAGCGCCAAGCTGGCATCCGAATGGAAAAAGTTTGGTGTTGACCTTGTCTAAAAATGGCAATAAAGACATCTATTCTTACAATCTGGCTGATAAAAAACTAACCCGACTAACGCACAACCCTAGTATTGATACTGAAGCCAGTTATTCGCCAGATGGTGCACAACTTGCCTTTACTTCTAATCGGTCAGGACAAGTGCAAATCTATATTAAAAACTTAACCAGCGGCAAAATTAACCGAGCTACCTTTGAGGGCCGATACAATGCTAAAGCAGTATTTTCACCTGATGGAAAAAGCCTGGCGATGGTACATAAAACTGGGAATGACTACCGTATTGCTATGCTAGATATCGAAACTAAAGACCTGAGCATAATGACTAATAACGAGTTAGATGAGTCGCCTTATTTTTCTCCGAATGGCGACATGATTATTTTTGCTACCAATCGCAATAACAAAAATTTACTATCTGTAGTGTCGGTTGAGGGCAACCGATCTTACGAACTTTCTTCGCAAACTGGTGAAGTGAGAGAGCCAAATTGGTCAACTTATTTAGAAAAATAATAACAGGAGAATAAAATGAAAAATATTGCATTATTACCCCTCATAGTAATCCTTAGTTCTTGCACAAGCGTAGGTGATCTTTTGGAATCTGATACTTTAACGATTAAAGAAAAGAATGGTGAAGGAAAAATTGTTGATGCGATTGTACGTGATGAGCCTAGTTTTAACTGGCGTGATTTAACTAAGCCATTTAGTAAAGATACAGACACAACTCAGGTAAGTACTAAAGAACAAGCAATAGACAGGCTAAAATCCACCGATACTAATTTCATCTTGTATTTTACTTATGATGGCACCGATATTGACGAGAAAGCCACGCAAGAGATTATTAAACATGCTAACTTTATGAGAGACAACCCAAGTGTTAAATTACGCTTAGAAGGGCATGCAGACGAGCGCGGAACACGTGAATACAATCTAGCTTTAGGTGAAAACCGAGCATTAAATGTGAAAGAAATATTGAGCTTGTATGAAGGCTTGGAAGGCAGAATTAAAGTTATTAGTTATGGCGAGGAAAAGTCGATTGCTAAGGCGCATGATGAGAGTGGCTGGGAAAAGAATCGACGTGTTGAATTTATTTATAAGTAACGGTTAAAATGCAAATAAAGCGTTTAGGTTGGGCGGCACTACTAGTTGGGCTGTTTGCTATACAGGCACCTTTTAATGCATTCGCCTTAAATGTTGAAAAAGTGGTTAAAGACAACCATAAAAACCTTAAGAAAATAAAAAAATCCAATCGAAAGTTAGTGGGTCATATAGAAAAACTACAAGAACAACAAAAGATTTCTGAACAAAAAATTATCGAATTATTCCATTTAATGGAATATAAAAAATCTTCCAACGTTGTTAAAGAAACAATGCTGCGTGTTAGAGAGGAAAATAGAAAGGCTAAAAAACTCTATACCAACGCCCGAAGCCTATTGGTGACTGATCAATACAATCAAGCTATTGATTTATTTTTGAATTATCTAGATGTGTATCCTGAGAATAATTACGTGCCTGATGCGACTTATTGGTTAGGCAGGGCTTATGCGGCTAAGGCTGATCGCCATAATGCGAAAAAGGTTTTTACTAGTTTCCAGCATGATTATGTTTTGCATCATAAGTTCTCCAATTCATTATACGAGCTTGCTATTATCGAGCATGAGCTTAGGGAAGATAAGCAGGCGATTCAGTTACTTAGATCTATGATTAAAAAGTTCCCAAATCATAATTCTATTATTCAGGCAAAAGCATTGCTTAAAACGATTCAAGCGGAGCAGGTAAAAACTCATATTGCCAAGCCTGAGCCCAAGCTTGAAACAAAGTGAAAGTTTTATCTGTTCCTAGTGTTGCATTAGATGCCTTATGTCAGCTTAATGCTAAGCGCTATCCGTTTTTGTTAGAAAGTGTTAATCACAATCAGGCCAATCGTTATTCTATTTTATTTGCCCATCCAACTGAGAAAATCATTCTAAATAATTTAGATGAGTTTGATTTTTTATCAACACTAGAATCAAGTATTGACACGCCTACCAGTCAAAGTGATTTGCCTTTTACTGGCGGTTGGTTTGTGTATTTATCCTACGAGTTGATTGGGCAGATTGAACCTGTTTTAAAGCATGATTTACATTCAGGTGATCAATTAGTAGCGATTGCAGTTAAGATTCCAACGGCGATTATTATTGATCATACTGATGATCAAACATATTTGTTAGATCAATTTGACGATCAAGAGCGCATCGATCAAGTGTTGGCAGACATAGAGCATTTAAATGAGGTTGAGGCTATTATTATTAAAGGCGCTTTATCTTGGGAGGAAGAGAATAAGTTTCTTTCAGGCGTAGAGCGGAGTCGGGACTATATTGTGGCTGGTGATGTGTTTCAGGTGAATTTATCACGACAATGGCAGTACCAGCTTGATACGAAAGTTACACCAGTGCAAATCTACCAGGCTTTAAAGCGCTCTAATCCGGCACCATTTTCCGCTTTGGCACAATTCGAAGACTTTAGTATTATCTCTTCCTCACCTGAGCGTTTGTTTAGCGTAGATGGTGATCAGGTAGAAACTCGACCGATTGCAGGTACGCATCCGCGCGGTAGTGGTGAAGAGGATGAGCGCTTAAAGGTGCAGTTAATCAACCACCCTAAAGAGCAAGCCGAACATATCATGCTGCTAGATTTAGAGCGTAATGACTTAGGTAGGGTGTGTGAGTATGGTTCAGTACATGTAAATGAGATAATGACTTTAGAAAGTTATCCCTATGTGCATCACATTGTTTCTAATATTAAGGGTAGGTTAAGAGCAAATATTGGTATTAAAGCCTTGGTGCGTGCTTTGTTTCCAGGCGGTACAATTACTGGCTGCCCTAAGATTCGTTGTATGCAGATTATTGCTGAACTAGAGCAAATGCCACGTCAAGCTTATACAGGCTCGTTGGGTTATATTAGTAGTAACGACAAGATGGATTTTAATATCTTGATTCGTACCATCACTCAACAAAATAATACGCTGACACTGCGTGCAGGCGCTGGTATTGTGTTTGATTCAGTAGCTGAGCGTGAGCTTGAAGAAACCAAGCACAAAGCTGAAGGTATGCTAAAAATCTTTGATCAATCTACTAAGGTTGGAACTTAGAAGTCATCGGGTAGCGGCGTTCTTTACCAAAGGCATTTTGACTAATTTTAGGCCCTGGTGCAGATTGCCGGCGTTTGTATTCATTATTCAATACCATGCGGCTAATACGCTTAACTGTGTCTTGATTAAAGCCTTGCTGAGTAATGTGTTGAATCGATTGTTTTTGTTCAACAAACAACTCTAAGATTGCATCTAGCTCTGCATAAGGTGGTAAAGAGTCTTGGTCTACTTGATTGGGCGCAAGTTCTGCAGAAGGCTCACGATCAATAACACGCCCAGGAATCACGTAATCAATGGAGTTTCGGTAATTGGCTAGGCGATAAACCAAAGTTTTAGCAATATCTTTAAGTGGTGCAAAGCCACCAGACATATCGCCATATAGGGTGGCATAACCCACAGCCATTTCAGATTTGTTGCCCGTTGTAAGTACAATTTTGCCTGATTTGTTTGAAACTGCCATTAACAAGGTGCCACGAATACGGGCTTGTAAGTTTTCTTCGGTAGTGTCAGCGTCAGCACCTGCAAACAAAGGCGATAGTTGTGTGTTAAAGCTATCAACCATCGGGTGAATGTTAACTTCATGATAATCAACCTTCATGCTACTAGCCTGGGCTTTGGCATCCTCAAGGCTCATGCTAGAAGTATATTCATACGGCATCATAATAGCTTGTACGCGCTCAGCACCCAAGGCATCAACAGCAATGGCTAGCGTCAGTGCTGAGTCAATACCACCTGATAAGCCAATCACTGCACCATTAAACACGGCATTTTTCTCAATATAGTCTTTGGTTGATAATACCAAGGCATCGTAAATGATTTTTTCAATCGGTTCATTGGTGTTGTGTAGGATGGGCCGATCTAGGGAATGAGTCAAGGTTTGAAAGAAGGGTAGTTGGTGCGTGATTTTACCGTTGACATCCATGACAAAGGATCCACCATCGAATACCAGTTCGTCTTGCCCACCAACAGCATTAACATAAATAAAGTTAACTTTATTTTCTAACACCCTTTGTCGTATGGTTTCGATTCTTTGCTGATGCTTGCCCAACTGGAATGGGGAAGCATTAAGGCTAATAATAGTTTGCGCACCATGACTAACCGCAGCATTAACTGGTGCTGCCTCCCATGCATCTTCACAAATCACTATGCCAATACGATGCTGTTGGCATTCAAATACAAGTGAATCTGTACCCGGTTCAAAATAACGTTTTTCATCAAACACGCCATAATTAGGTAAATATTGTTTATGATATATACGTACATCACCGTGCTGTATTAGATAAGCGCTGTTATATAAACAACCCCCAGCACGCTCAGGTGCGCCAAATACAATACTCATGTCTTCAGGCAGTTGTGTGCGAATAAACTCCACTTTATCTTCAATTTGACTAATAAAGCCTTCTCGCAATAATAAATCTTCTGGTGGGTAGCCAATCAGTGCCAATTCTGGAAAAACCAGTAAATGCACGCCAGATTCGTACGCTTGCTTTGATAAATCAATGATTGTCTGAGCGTTATTGTTTAAATCACCAACAATAGGGTTAATTTGTGCAATATTGATTTTGATAGACTTAGAGACGTTTGAAAGCTTTTCTAGCTGCTCCTGCCAAAATTTGGCCTTCGATTTATTACCCGTGAGTTTTGCATGCTCAAATTTGGTATTGGCCACTACTTCAGCAGGATTGATATCTAAAATATCTGCAAATAACCAGGCGTGCATTTCAGATAACGCCGCTTTTCCTGATTTATATTTACTTAGATTTGACTGATTAATATCATATTCTTGAGCTATCTTATAGTCTGAAAAGCCAGTTTTCTTACGTACTTTAGCCAGATAGTCTTTGGTTTTGCTTGCCATGATTTGTTACCCAATATTCGATGTAATTTTTACCTATTATAGTTATTATTTACCACTAGTGTATAAGATTCATTTAAGTTAAAAAATACTAGTAGTGGTAAAAGTACCATAATTACAATATAAGTCATTGATTTAACAATAAAATTATAATAGTTATTTTTTTTATAAAAAAGACCTTTACAATCCAAAAAAGTGATGGTATATTTCGCATAAATTAAAAACAAGCAGGGGAATGTTATGAACCAAATGCACCAACATTTATTGGCAGAATCTGAGTTAAATATTGAAACCATTGATCTACAACAAAGAGCCTATACAGGTGATGCAGAAGCGCAGTATGCTTTGGCTAATATTTTTCAAAAAGGTATTCGTATTCAAAAGAATACTGGCCATGCTTTTTATTGGTATCAACGTGCTGCACAGCAGGGTAATTTACTGGCTCAGTACAACGTTTGGTTTGCTTATTTGACTGGCGATGGTACGGAGGCTAACGCACAACAAGCCAATAAATGGTTTGCTCGTGCATCTCTTAAAAGCGCTTGTTCAACACAGTCTATTGTAGCTCAATTGTTAGGTAGCAATACACTACACTAAACGAAATTACCGAACAACCTTGGGGGTTACTAATGCAAGTTTTACGTCCTATTAAGTCATTACTGGCACTATTTACATTACTGATTGGCAGTTCTGCTTTGGCTTCAATTTATAGCTCTTATTCGCCATTGACACACCTTAAACCTTTATCGATCATTGTTTCTGTGACATTGATTCTAGGCTTCTTATCTTTCTTCCAAAAAAATCTCCGCACACAACGTTAATAATTGTTAGACTTACTCCTCTGTAATTCCTTAGGGATTATCTTTATTTTTATAAGAAAAAGGGTTTTATGAATCAATTATTAAAATTGTCTGCTGCGTTCATTTTAGCGATTAGCAGCGCTTATACTATTCAAGCAGATACACTTAGCGATGTACAGGCCAAGGGCCACTTAAACTGTGGTGTTTCTACAGGTTTAGTTGGTTTTTCATCAGCAGATTCTGCTGGTAATTGGAAAGGCTTAGATGTTGATGTTTGTCGCGCTGTAGCTGCTGCTACTTTAGGTGACGCTAAAAAAGTTAAGTTTGTGCCTTTGACGGCAAAAGAACGCTTTACAGCACTACAATCTGGTGAAATCGATATGTTATCTAGAAACACAACCTGGACATTAACTCGTGACGCTTCATTGGGTTTAAACTTTGCTGGTGTTAATTACTATGATGGCCAAGGCTTCATGGTGAAAAAATCTTTAGGTGTTAACAGTATTAACGACTTGGATGGTGCAACTTTCTGCTTACAAGCGGGTACAACGACTGAACTTAACTTGGCTGATTACTTTAGAAGTCATGCCATGACTTATAACTCTTCTTTGTCTGATACCTCAGCTCAATCTAAAAATGGTTTTGAGGCGGGTCGTTGTGATGCGCTAACTTCAGATCAATCACAATTGTACGCACTTAGAACTACGTTAAAAGATCCATCATCTGCAATTGTGCTAGAGGATGTTATCTCTAAAGAGCCATTAGGTCCTGTGGTGCGTCAAGGTGACGACAAGTGGTTTAACATCGTTAAATGGTCGCTTAATGCAATGATCACAGCAGAAGAATTAGGCGTGACTGCTAGAAGCTCTTATATTAATTCTAACAATCCAGAGGTTAATCGTTTATTAGGCAACTCGGGTATGCTGCATGATTACTTGGGGCTGGATAAGAAGTGGGGATTTAATGTAGTTTCTCAAGTGGGTAACTACTCTGAAGTGTTTGAACGCAACATTGGCAAGAAGACACCGCTTAATATCTCTAGAGGTTTAAATGCTTTATGGAGTGATGGTGGTCTTTTATACTCACCGCCATTTAGATAAGCTGTTATCTAACAATAAAAGTTAGCCTGAAAATAACCAGTCTAGCTTTTTTATTACTTTGATCGAATGACTAAATCTAAGTCACTTTTTTCTTTTCTTTATAACAACGAAGTAAGAGCGTTTTTATTTCAAGCAGTTGCATTAGTTGCTATTGTTTATTTTTTCTATAGTGCGATTGACAACATGTTTGTCAACATTGAAAGTCGCGGCATTAAAACCGGTTTTGGGTTTTTAGAGGCAGAGTCAGGCTTCGATATCGCCGAATATTTAATTGATTACTCCTCAGTCTCATCTAACCTTACCGTATTCTACGTAGGACTTATTAACACCATTGTCGTGTCTATCGTCGGCATTATCTTTGCCAGCTTGATCGGACTGATTATTGGTGTTGCTAGATTATCGAATAATTGGCTAATTGCCAAGCTTGCGGGTGGCTATATTGAGCTATTCAGAAATATCCCTATTTTGTTACAAATCCTATTTTGGTATAATATTGCGTTGATTAGTTTTCCACACCCACGTAAAAGTATTGAGTTTTTCGATATGGTATTTGTGAATCTTAGGGGTATTTATATGCCCAAACCAATTGCAGAAGATGGGTTTATCTGGGTGTTGATCGCTTTATTATTAGGCCTTGTATTAAAAGTCTTGATAAAGCGATTTTTTAATAAAAAGCACGATGACACCGGTATTAAAACCCAGACTTTAGGCTATTCTCTGCTACTCATTTTTGGCTTACCAGTAATCGTATTCTTGATACTAGGCTCACCACTGCATTTTGACTATCCAGCACTTAAGGGTTTTAACTTTAGAGGTGGTATGAGCCTATCTCCTGAATTTTTGTCCTTAGCCTTTGCGCTAAGCGTGTATACCGCTACCTATATTGCCGAAGCTATTCGCTCAGGCATAGAATCAGTCGATAAAGGGCAAAAAGAAGCAGCTGCAGCAATGGGCTTAACCCAAGCACAATCACTCAAATTAGTCGTCTTGCCACAAGCGCTAAGAGTTGCTATCCCACCAATTATTAATCAATACCTTAATCTAACTAAAAACTCATCACTGGCTGCTGCTATCGGTTATTCTGAATTGGTCTCTACCTTTGCAGGTACTGTGCTCAACCAAGTCGGCCAAGCGGTTGAGATTATTATGATGACCATGGCAGTTTATTTAACGATTTCTTTGATGATATCTTTAATCTTAAATATAGTTAATCACAAGATGAGTATCAAAGGTAATTAAGATGGCAGTATTCGAACAACAAGCCACTAAAAAACCACCTGCTTCCCAAATTGGCGCTATTCTCTGGCTTAGAGACAAATTGTTTTCTTCGCTATTTAACAGCGTTTTAACGATATTCGCCTTATATTTGCTTTATTTAACAATCCCACCACTAGCTAATTGGATGTTCTTTAATGCTGATTTTGCCGAAATGTCGAATGATCAGTGCACCAGAGAAGGTGCTTGCTGGAGTTATATTAGAGAGAAGATGAACCTGTATTTATATGGCTTCTACCCATCAAATGAATATTGGCGTCCGCAGTTGATCTTAGTACTGGCGGTAATGGTTGTACTAATCGCTCGCCTTATTAAGACATATGAGCACCGTTTTAAGATTGTTTTCTCCATGGTATTGAGTTACCCATTGGTTTCGTTTTTTTTATTGTATGGTGGTTTGGGTTTAGAGGTGGTAGAAACTCATCAATGGGGTGGGTTGATGCTGACCATCGTAGTGGCAGTCGTAGGCATTATTGCCTCTTTTCCAATTGGCATATTGTTAGCCCTTGGACGGCAATCAGAAATGCGAGTTATTCGCTTCTTTTGTATTATCTATATTGAATTTATTCGTGGTGTTCCGTTAATCACTATTTTGTTTATGGCTTCGGTGGTATTACCTTTGTTCTTTACTGAAGGCATGACTATTGATAAGCTTTTACGCGCATTGATTGGCATCACAATGTTCCAAGCGGTTTATATTGCCGAGGTAATTCGCGGCGGCCTTCAGGCTATCCCCAAAGGGCAGTACGAAGCAGCTGATGCGATTGGTCTGAGCTTTACACAAAAAACCGTCTTTATAATTTTACCGCAAGCCTTAAAAGTTTCAATTCCTAATATTGTTGGCTCATTCATCGCTTTATTTAAAGATACAACGCTTATATTAATTATCGGTTTATTTGATGTACTTTCAATGGTGCATTTAACCAGCAGTGACGAGAATTGGCTGGGTAGAGAGACCGAAGGCTACGTCTTTGTCACTATTGTGCTCTGGGTCATCTTATATTCAATGAGTCGATATTCAAAAACATTAGAACAACGCTTTAGTACAGAACATAAAGCATAATGGAAAAAATAATTATGAGCCATTCAGAGCAAACTCAAGTAGACAACAGTTCGTGTTGCGATATTATTGAAATAAACCATTTAAACAAGTGGTATGGTGATTTTCATGCGCTTAAAAATATTAATATTAAGGTTAAAGAGGGGGAGATCATTGTAGTTTGTGGGCCTTCTGGCAGTGGTAAATCAACCTTAATACGTTGCATTAACTTCTTAGAAAAGTTTCAAGAAGGTCAAATCATTGTTAATGCTGTTGAACTTAGTGACGATATAAAAAAGATAAGACAAGTACGCTCTGAGGTATCAATGGTGTTTCAGCACTTTAACCTTTTTCCACATTTAAGTATTATTGACAATCTAACTTTGGCGCCAATTTGGGTGCATAATAAAACTAAGCAAGAAGCAAGAGATAAATCCCTACAATTATTAGATAGAGTAGGTATTAAGGACCAAGCTGATAAGTACCCAAACCAACTTAGTGGCGGCCAACAACAGCGTGTGGCTATTGCCAGGGCTTTATGTACCTCACCAAAAATTATGCTGTTTGATGAGCCCACTTCTGCACTTGACCCTGAAATGATTTCAGAAGTACTAGATGTAATGGTGGAGTTGGCTAAAGAGGGGATGACTATGATTTGCGTCACTCACGAGATGGGTTTTGCTAAAAAGGTAGCAGACCGTATAATCTTTATGGATAAAGGACAGGTCATTGAAGAAAACAAGCCGGATTCTTTCTTTAACAACCCTGAATCAGACAGATTAAAGCTGTTTTTAGATCAAATATTAAGTCAGTAATGGTGATTTGTTGTTTATTTGGTTAAATATTTTTCCTGAAACAAAGGTTTTTGTTAAACTTTATCCTTGATATATCTTTATTAGGGCTGTTATGAATTTGTTTGGTCGGAGCAAAAAGAGTGGAAACACCGAAAAAGTAGATGAAAATTCGAACTGGAATAAAGATCTTAAGCGTAATATTATTAACAAAACTGATGTAATGCAGCAAGGATTTGAGTTTAAAGAAAACACTTTAAATATAAAGGTTAAAGAGGTATTAGGGATCAAGAAGGGACTAAGATTATCCATTGACAAAATCACCCAGGACCAAGTTAAAATTTTAAAGAATTGTGATAATGAAAACACGGCTGCTGAGTTAATAAAAATATTAAAGAGAACTAATAGGACAAAATTTAAAAAATCTATTCTAGACCCTCTGATTGATTTTGGTTTTTTCGAGTTAACCATCCCTGAAAAGCCAAAAAGTCCAAAACAAAAATATCGCCTAACTGATAAATTCATCAGTAAAAAATCTAACAACTAATTTTTCACTTATAAAAATAGAGTTTCACCCTGTTTTTGCTAATTAATTCCAAATATTCGATTTAAGATGTTTTTTTATCTAAATAATATCACAGCTAACTGCAGGCTCTAATCGTTCAAAATATACAAAGTTTAAATAATAACCGTAACCTATTGATTTTTAATGATTTTAATAGTATTTTTCATTATTTTCATGTTTTTTAGCTAGTTTTTGCTTATACTATAGCCAAATTTTACGAATTTTACTGATCATGAAAAAAATCACATTTTTTATTACTTTCTTGTTCTTATCTTTTAGTGTGCTGTCTAGCTCTAGTGTTTATACAGCTCAAGACAATACTGATTTAAGGCTTGATAAGGCAGCCAAATCTAACATATTAAAAACACTTTCTAAGGGTGTGAAACTACAAAGATTAACCATGCATTATTCTGGCTGGTCACAAGTAGACTTAAACGGTTTAAGTGGTTGGATTTTGTCTGAAAAACTTACACAAACTAAGCCAAATAATTCCGCTAATCTAGTGGCTAAACTTGATGTTAGAAGCAATAATAAACTGCTTGAGAAAGTTAAAGAACTTACAAAAAATTTAGAAAAATTACAATTGGAAAATATAGCTTTATCTTCTACAATCTCTGACATTAAAGACCTGAATGCTGAGCTTTCTGCTCATAATAATGACATTCAAGCTCAAATAGATTTTACTGATACAGGCAATAATATTAATATACTGTTTGCACTTATTTTTGCCTTATTCATGGGTTTTATTATTAGTGTTGTTATTGCTCGATTTTTCCAAAATAAGCGCGATAGTTTTAATACCATTAGTCGATCTTATTAATTAATATAATGACTGATATTATTTCTATTGAAGTCTCATTTGAGTCTTTTCAAACCCTAGTGATTGATCAATCACACACACAATTGGTTGTTTTAGATATTTCAGCTGAATGGTGTGGCCCCTGTAAGATTTTAGAGCCTATTTTAAATAGCGTGGCAGCAGAGTATAATAAAGGCGAATTTACCTTGACTAAACTTGAGGCTGAGGATGAAAACATGAAGATTGCAGGGCAATTTTCAGTACGGGGCTTCCCTACAGTTATTGCCTTTATTCAAGGCGTGGAAGTGGATCGCTTTCATTCTGCACAAACACATGATTTTGTACGTGATTTTATTGATAAAAATTTAGAAAAATTTTAATGAAAACCGGTATTTTACTCACCAATCTTGGCACTCCAGATTCGCCTACAAAGCCTGCTTTAAAGCGATATTTAAAGCAATTTTTGTCAGACGATCGAGTGATTCAAGCGCCCAACAAACTCATTTGGTGGTTAGCATTAAACGTTGTTATTCTTAATATTAGACCCGCAAAATCCGCCCAAAATTATGCCAAAATTTGGGATAAGTTTGGTAAAGGATCGCCGTTACTAAATATCAGTAATTTACAGCTTAAAGGCATTAAAAAAACACTACTTAGTCAGTATGATCATTTGGCTTTTGAGGTTGGTATGCGCTATGGTAATCCATCTATTCCTTCGGCGTTACGAAGTTTAAAAGCCAAAGGTTGTGATAAGATTATTGCACTGCCAATGTACCCCCAATACTCAGACACAACAACGCTTTCAACCTTTGATGAAATCAATAAAGAGCTTAACACTTGGGAAAATGCGCCAGAATTGGTGTTTATTGACGATTATTACCAAGATAAGGGTTATATCCAATCTTTAGTTAATTCAGTAATGGAGCATCAAATTCAGTACGGCAAGCCAGATAAATTAATGATCTCGTTTCACGGCATACCACAACGTTTTGTTGATAATGGCGATATTTATTATGAGCACTGTATCAATACGACTCAACTACTGGCTAAGGCGCTTAATTTGCAAGAAGACGAATATCAACTGTGCTTTCAGTCAATATTCGGCCGTGAAGAGTGGCTTAAGCCTCAAACCAAAAGTAGCTTAGAGTCTCTGGCAAAAGATGGCATCAAACACGTGCAAGTGATTTGCCCTGGTTTTTCTGTTGATTGCTTGGAAACCATAGAAGAGATCGATGAAGAGAATAGAGGGTATTTTATGAAAGCTGGCGGTAAGGAATTTAGTTATATTCCCGCATTAAACGACCGTGATGATCATATACAGGCACTCTCATGTATTATTGCCCAACAACTCTAATAACTTCGCATAATTTATATTATGTTAAATTTAAATTATAGTAGTTACAATCAAAGATATAAATAGCCCTACTTCGCATGAATGGGCTTAGACAATTTAATGGACTGATAACCTAAATTAATATAGTCATTAATCTTGGCTGGGCCACTCTCTGCAACATCGACAATATCCATATAATTACTAGGCTCTATATTAAACCATGAGGAGTGCGTGCCACAAACATACAGGTTGACGTTTTCTTTTCGTACAAGGTCTTCCAAGATAGACATTGCCTTCGGATGTTTCTCCGATCTTCTTTTAAGAAGTTGAAATTGTTCACGACCATGAGATACAACAGTAATTTCTATATTCGGATATTTGTCTTTTAATTGCATCCTTAGATCTTCAATCATGGGTGCAGCCCATTCCCAGGTGTTTTTATCAGTCTCAATCAGCTCAAATACTACACCTATAGGGTCATTATTGGATTGTATAAGACGATTGACACTAGGATTTGTATAATTAGCCATTGCAATATTACAAATCAGCAATAATGCCAATACTTTAATTTTTACCATGTGTTAACGCCTAATCTTGTTTTGATTGGTTATCATTGTATGCCTTACTCTTTATAATGGCAAACATGCCTAATCATATCTTTAATATTCAACTTAAGAAAAATAAGCGGAATTTTGAATGCTCAGAAAATGATCCAATCCTTGAAGGTGGTCTTCGCCATGGTTTATCAATGCATTATGAGTGCAGTAACGGTACCTGTGGTGCCTGTGTTGCCAAACTTATTGATGGCAACGTTAAACAAATACAACACCATGATTTTGCCTTGACTGAGGATCAAAAAAATCAAGGTGAATTTTTAATGTGTTGTAATGCACCTGCTTCAGATATTGTGATAGAGTTAGAGCTCATTGGTGATGTTAAATCAATCGCTATTCAAATCATTGAAACTAAAGTTAAGAAAATTAGCTTTATTAACGATAATTTAGCTATTATTACGCTAAGAACGCCACGCTCTAAAACATTGCAGTTTATGGCAGGGCAAGATGTTGAGCTGTCTTTTAAAGGCGATACCTCTCGCTATCCGCTCGCCTCTTGTCCTTGTCACGGCATGGAGCTAGAGTTTCATATCAGAAACATGCCTGAAGATGCTTTTGCCACCGCCCTATTTACTAAGAAGATTAAAACTAAGTCCATTATTGATTTGGAAGGTCCTAAAGGTATCTTTGTGCTTAAAGAAGCTTCAACGCGACCAATGGTGTTTATCGCCTGGGATAGCGGCTTTGCTCCAATTAGAAGCTTAGTAGAGCATGCATTTTCATTAGAAATGCCTAACCCAGTGCATTTTTATTGGGCCTACCCTGCCGATGAGCAAGCCCCCTACTTAGAAAACCATGCAAAATCTTGGCAGGTGATTATGGATGATTACACTTATACACCTATTGCCTGTGAGTTTGATCGTTCGAATAAAAACGATTGTCACAAAGTGGCACAACAAATCTTTAATACCTTGGATTTAAACATCATTAATCAATCTGACTTATATGTTTCAGCACCAGCCGAAGTATTGATTTATTTAGGTGAATTATTACTCGAAAATGGCCTAGATGAATCACAACTAATCGCATCCCCTATTTAACAGTTCATTAACCTTAAATAGGGTTATGATAGAATCATGCTTGTCGTTTATTATGCAGCATTGGTTATCGGAATAACCGTTTTATTTGTTAGAGTCGAACGGTCCTTACCTCTTTGTGTTATTGTTCTCTCAGTAGCAACACTTTATTTAATTATTGGCTTTGAGTTAAGTCAGATTATTATTTGGATAGTGGGACCTATTCTACTATTGATTAATCTAATCTTGTTTGTTCCATTTTTTAGATTGTTATTGATCAAATCGATTGTTTCTCGTTTTGTAAATACCACAAAACTTAATATTAGTGATACTGAGAAAGTAGCCATGGAGTGCGGAGATACTCACTGGGAAAAACAACTGTTTACCAATCAGCTAAATTGGAATGAATTATTAAGCGTTGAAACTAAACCTTTTAGTGCTATAGAGCAAGATTTTATTCATAAAAAAGTGCCCCAACTTTGTGATACTTTTAATCAGTTTGGCTTAACAGACAAGACGCTAGATCAAATAAAATCAGCAGGATTTTGGTCACTTAATATTCCTAAAAAATATGGTGGTTTAGATTTTTCTGCACAAGCACATGCAAAAATGCCAAACTCATTGGGTCCAGCTGAATTAATTTTGCATTATGGTACAGATGAACAAAAACAAGATTTATTACCAAAATTAGCCACAGGAGAGCACATTCCTTGTTTTGCTCTCACCTCAACTGACGCCGGTTCAGATGCTGGCGCTATGGTTGATTCTGGAGTGATTTGCCAGCAGGATTACAATGGTAAAAATACCTTAGGTATTCGCCTAAACTGGGATAAACGCTACACCACCCTTGCACCAATGGCGACACTCATTGGCCTTGCCTTTAAAACCTATGACCCTGATGGATTAATCGGCAATCAGTCAGATTTAGGTATTACTTGTGCATTGGTTGATAGTACTCTAAATGGTGTGAGCATCGGTCGACACCACCACCCTATTGGTTCTGATTTTAGCAATGGTCCACACCAGGGAAAAGATGTATTCATTCCAATGTCTGCTGTTATTGGTGGTCAAGCTATGATTGCTCAAGGCTGGTCCATGTTAATGGAGTCGCTCTCCTTGGGTCGAGGAGTGTCACTCCCATCCTTATCTTTGGCAGGTGTTGAGCTTAGTCTTAAAACCTCACTTGAATACGCTTTGATTAGAAAGCAATTTAAACAATCATTGTATCGTTTCCAGGGTGTGGCAGAAAAACTAGTCTCTATGGCCGCAGACACCCTAACCATGAAAGCCATGAGTAATTTTCATTTGAACTTGCTCGATCAGGGGTTTAACCCATCTGTAAGTTCTGCGATATTAAAATATCATCATACCGAATTATTAAGAACCAATATTAATCACGCTATGGATATCCATGGTGGGAAAACAGTTATGTTAGGGCGACGTAATTATTTGTCTGCTATTTACCAAGTGGTTCCCATTGCTATTACCGTTGAAGGAGCCAATATACTGACTCGATCCATGATTATCTTTGGTCAGGGCTTGATGCGTTGCCATCCTTTTTTAAAAGAGGAGTTGGAGAGTCTAGAGCGAAAAGATGTAGTCTTGTTTAATCGATTATTAGGTCACCACCTTGCTCATATAATCGGTGTAAAAATCAAAAGTTTTGTCTTTGCAATCAGTGGTGGAGGTCTTGCCAAGACTCCCAAAGGTATTAAAGGTTTTGACAAAAATAGTCACCAACAGCTGGCCACTTTAAGTGCTAGTTTTGCTTTTTTGGTTGAGGTTGTGTTAATGAAATTTGGTCCAAAAATTAAATTTCAAGAAAGTATCAACGGCCTATTTTCTGACTTGTTGATTAAGATGTATAGTATTTCTACTCTATTGAAATATCGACAAGCATTGGATAATGACTTTGAAGATCTAATTCGTTGGAGTTTGCAAAGGCATGTTCATCAATCACAAGTATTACTTAGTGATATTTGTGGTCAATTGAATTTTTCATCAGTGTTCAGGTGGATTGTCTTGCCTAGAGGCGTTAATCAACCACTCCCTAGTGTCAAATTACAAAATAAGGTGGTTAATCAGTTAATTAATAATCCTAATTTAAAAGACGAGCTTACAAGTGATGTGTTGCATGTAAAAGATAGCGCCCTAGACATATTAGATCAGGCTTATACACTTGCAATAAAGGCTGAAAAGATATATAAAAGAGTTAAATATGTTGATACACCTGAAGCCATTGATGCATTATTAGATCAACAGCAAATTAGCACCGATGAGCATCAGTTATTATCGCGTTTAACTGAATTACGTCGAAAAATTTTAGCGGTGGATGATTATGAAGATTAGTCAAGTTGGTATTTTAGGTAGTGGTGTGATG
>JYMV01048321.1_pt1 | contig 20724 bp, 5 predicted proteins | sample 338911 | NCBI WGS metagenome assembly JYMV01 (sample SAMN03354496, study PRJNA234377) | hydrothermal vent metagenome | biome: Deep sea; feature: Hydrothermal plumes at the Eastern Lau Spreading Center, Western Pacific Ocean; material: Seawater | place: Tonga | collected 2009 | depth 2000 m m
TGTTGTTGAAGGTAATGAATATATCCATTACTTGTGGTACTATGTTGTTGAAGGTAATGAATATATCCATTACTTATGGTACTATGTTGTTGAAGGTAATGAATATATCCATTACTTGTGGTACTATGTTGTTGAAGGTAATGAATATATCCATTACTTTTTGTACTACGCTGTTGAAGGTAATGAATATATCCATTACTTGTGGTACTATGTTGTTGAAGGTAATGAATATATCCATTACTTATGGTACTATGTTGTTGATCTCATGAGATTCAAGTCAACCTGTCATGGGTTTTCGTAAAACCAGAAAGTAAAACAAAAATACTAATAAAATATAAATGATATTTATCTTTTTTAAGATTAGCTTGCATAATTTTTGTACAAATTTCATATAATTACTTGGGACGTAAATTGTCCATATTAATTTCCAAATAAATAAATATTTTGTTGTTGCTTTTTATCCAGTTTGAATTTTATTTTATTTTGTTTTTTCTTTATCAAATATTTAAAAATTATGCTAGAAACCTTTTTAACCATCTTCATCTTTTGGAATGTCATAGCTAAAATCTAAAAGCTTATAATGGGAAGGTAAGGGATACATTCTACAGGTAGATTGAGATATATTTAAGATCTACATTCTACAGGTAGATTGAGATATATTTAAGGTCTAAATTCTACAGGTAGATTGAGATATATTTAAGGTTTACATTCTACAGGTTGATCAAGATATATTTAAGGTCTACATTCTACAGGTAGATCAAGGTATATTTAAGGTCTACATTTTACAGGTAGATTGAGATATATTCAAGGTCTACATTCTACAGGTAGATTGAGATATATTAAAGGTCTACATTCTACAGGTAGATTGAGATATATTAAAGATCTACATTTTACAGGTAGATTGAGATATATTCAAGGTCTACATTTTACAGGTAAATTGAGATATATTAAAGGTCTACATTTTACAGGTAGATTGAGATATATTAAAGGTTTACATTCTACAGGTAGATTGAGATATAGTAAAGGTCTACATTCTAAATGTAGATTGAGATATATTTTCCTAAAGTTTTTGTTTCCAAAAACTTTCTCACAACCATTTTGTATATTATCACATAGTTTAGTAGATGTACATTTGTTTTACATTCCATAGTTGTCCAGAAAGAATTAAATGTTTTTTGTTATCCCTGTTTTAATATGGCTGAAACCAAACACAAAAATAATCAGATATCCTAGCATGAAACAACTGATGTGGTCTTATTTTTATCTTAACATACAATAAGAATGATGTACACATTTCTACAGTAGTTCCCCTTTATAAGGCCACGCCTACTTACCAACAGTTACTCCTCTTATGAGGCTATAATTTAGATAGTAAAATACTACTCAATGTCCCCATCAAGACAGGCCACATGTCTTACAAAACCACTTTTTCATTGCAGAAGGGGTGGCAAGAGTGGGACTGCTATATACAGAATTTCAACAACATGTTTTTTTATAATCTAATAATAGATAGAAAAAAAAACAAATATTTGCTGCTTAAGAATAGAGTATATATTTCATATAATTATGCTCACCTGCTGCATACATATATTAGTACAAAATAACTTTGAGCCTCGAACTGAACAATTTGAACAGGATTGTCATATTTCTTCATTCTTATAGCAAATACAGAAGATATATATATAATTTTATGTTCACAATTTTCTTGAAGAGTCACTGTATAAATCTTTTAAAATGAAAATAGGTCAAGTGGAACTAAAAAAAAAGCTTGGACACCCATTGTTCACGACAATGTCAATCCAGGGATAACGGCATAACACACACGAGAACAAAATATTTGCTGTCATTTCTACAAATTCACATCATTTCATATACATAATATTTTATAATATAAATTTCATCTGCAATCTCCCTTCTCCGAAATATACCATTTACTTGGGAAAAATTAGCTGAGATAGGTAAAACTGAAGGTAACTGTATAATGGCATAGTCTTTAATATTGTAAATATTTTTCTATTTTTATTTATTCAAAAGTAACTTATCAAAGAATATATTATTCAAATCATCTAGAAAATAACATCCCATGCCAATTATTTAAACAGTTATTTTGAAATTCAATTTCTCAAATACATGTATTTGACTTTTTCAAATTGAGTTGGAAATGAACTAACAATTGTTTTGTAATATTTGTGTTTGCCTTTTGATTTAGAAATAAAATCCTTATGAAAATGGTGCATGATAACTGGGTATATGCGTGTGTACTAAATGAAGTTAGCTATGGCAGAAAATAATATACAAAACAATATGGCCTTGATTAGTATAGCAAGCTTTGTAACTCAACACTTGCGACTATATTATAACGTCTTCGACTTGTACATGAATATTACAAAAGCATATATAAATGGTCGTCAATGAGTATCAATAAACCTTTCTAAGTGGTATTCTAAATTATCAGTCATTATCTCACCAATACTTTCATTTTTGCAACTCATTAGAATATGAGGTTTTGAACAATCAGGCAATGAGCATGCTGGTTTGAAATATTCACGTAATACCGCAACCCTCAGTTAATGTCAAAAAATTGTGGGGATAAAAGAGAGGACACTGTATCTGAATAATTATGTGATGTTATATTTCTCATCACAAAAAAATATATGGGATTTCGAAAATAATTGGAAAATAATTTTCAATACTTGTCAAACATCAAAACTCTCACAAAATCTATGTTCCCATAATAAACACATTACAAACTGGATTTGGTCCAAAATTAAAAGATTTATTGATATATATATTGTTCGACCTGCGATTTAATATCATAATTATGGAATATGAGGTATAAATGTATATAAAATATATTAAAATAATGAATAAAAATCAACTATAACTTCTAAATTCTTGATCCTGAATGGTTTATGCCGTCTGTTCCCTAAATGTAATGACTGATTCAAGAAACTGTTTACTTCCGAATGAAGGTATAATTAAAGTGAATATCGAATTAATGTCCACACCTGTTTTTGTGAAGAATTGCTCGGTTTAAAATGAACTGGATACATATATGATGACTCTCCAGGCAAATTTATCATAACTGATGTGTAGAAAATAATTTCCTCTAGATGAAACATCAAATTAAAAAAAAAATATCAGTTACGTATAAAAAAAAAATAATGTCACGTGTGTACAATACATATACGAGAGATGCAAAAAAAAAAACCGAGTGAACTCGTGATGAGATGAATCAATTATGTTCTTCTTAAGTAAACGTGCATATTACACAAAATTTATCAATACATTTATAATAATATACAACACTGTTTAACATGTTAAAGCGTTGATACAACATAGGACTTGGTCCCTATCTCACAACAAATTTGTCCATAAAAACATTATAAATAGAATATAACTGACCTACTTTCAAACTTATACATAAGAGAACAAAATTTAACATTTGAAAAATTGTTTTCATGAAATAAACAAGAACAGTTCTACTGAACACAATGAGAAACATTAGTAATTTCTCTCCCTTCATCAAGTTGGTCAAGTCAGAAAAAGCATTAGCTCCCTTAGTTACATAGGGGAGACTGATATTATCTCCCTTAGTTACTTAGGGGAGACTGCTATTATCTCCCTTAGTTACTTAGGGGGAGACTGCTATTATTTCCCTTAGTTACTTAGGGGAGACTGCTATTATCTCCCTTAGTTACTTAAGGGGAGACTGCTATTATCTCCCTTAGTTACTTAAGCGAGACTGCTATTATCTCCCTTAGTTACTTAGGGGAGACTGCTATTATCTCCCTTAGTTACTTAGAGGAGACTGTTATTATCTCCCTTAGTTACTTAGAGGAGACTGTTATTATCTCCCTTGTCTAACACTGTGAAAGGATATAACTTCCAAATGCTTCTCCTTCGTATTACAAATGCCCAATGCACAAATACTACAAGTACCTTTCTATTTACTTTAGATGCCATTTAACTTCATCTTTCAGATTGCCATTGATAAGAAAGAACAATTTTGCTTTAATTCAGAAAGTTGCCACGTATATCATACTTCACTTAAAAGTGCAATCCATACTGCAAAATATTTTTTTACTGCTAAAAATTTTTAACATTTTTAAACAAACACAATTTTATTAAAAACATGTGTGAAAATGCAGATTACTGTTGTACAAAGATCATTCCTCAAGCTATTATTACACAAATACATTATTTGTTCATTTAAATAACTTTCACTGATATTACAATAATTTCTCTTACTGATATATATATTTTTTTCACATCATTCTTTCTCTCCTAAAAACAAAATAAGATTATTCCATTTCAAAATAGGTGCCTATTTAACAAGTATAAAGATAAATTTGTATTTGTCCATGAGTTTAAAGCAAGTAAAAAGTATACAAATATCCATTTATAATAGTCAGTCACAAACAAAGAATTTCAAAAAACAAAATGGAATAAAATAAAGATACTAGTAAATCAAAACCAACGAGAGTATATATATCCACTCCATTTACATGTCAAGGATCCTGAGTCATAAATTGCAAAAACAAGGCATCAGATATAATATTAAAATATAAAAGGAGAAAAAAACGTTTCTTTATACTTTAGAATATATCATATCCATGGCACAATGAATTTCATGAGTAAACGATATACTAGGCTGAAACTTTCTGACAATGTACAAAAATCAAAAATTATTAAGAATTTTCATCAGCAGTAAAAATAAAACTAAGCCTTATATAGTTCAAATAAATTATCATCTAATTAGCTGAAAAAACATATTTTTAATAACATAATATGATGATTTTTGTGGAATGATGATAATGAAGTTCTCCTATAAAAATAAGATATTTTGAACAAAAGCTGGAATACATTTAAGGAGAATATCTAACAGCATAAATACATATTAATTGTTTTAAATTTTACCCAAAAGCAAAAAAAATAAATTCTAATTTAAATATTACAAACATTTAATAGTTAATTAGCTATGTATTATTAAAATTTGAAAAAAAATCTATTCCATTTTTATGTCTTTGCAAAAAAATATTATGTGTACTTTGAATCCATTAAACAGTATATATTCTGTTTGCTTTTATTTTTTGTGTTTTGGTTTTTGTTGTTGTTTTTTTAATGTTTTTGGTAATTGGCCTATTTTTCTCATCTGTCGAATATTCAAACTTTTTAACATAATCTTATCAAATGCATTCATACAACCAATTTTCTAAATGAATTCTGTCTTTTATTCTCCCTCTTTCTTTTCCTCGGTCACCTCTTTCACTTCCTCTTTAGGAGAGGCAGGTTTTACTGGGTCCTCTGTCTTGACTTCCTCAGCCTCCTCCACCTATATATTGTAAATATATTATCATACATGTAATTAGACACAATTTATTTTAAACCATACATGTTATTCAATTCTCTTGAAATCTCTAAGTGACTGTGAGGCAAAGAAAAGTAATATAAGTGTTGTTGCTAAAATTTTTATTTTTACCTGAACTTTCTTCTACTAGTACCCCAATTTTTACTTATACAACTATATATAATATGTCATTTTGATGAATTCTAAATTTGTTTAAAATCATACTATTGAAATTATTTATTGTTGAATTTGTGTCAAACAACAAGTGTCCTACAAAACCAAAGTGCATCTAAAATCTGGCCTTTGTTGGGAGGGGCCTTATTAGATGGGGTCTACTGTACTTGTATTAAAAGTCAATAATTCTACAAAATTAATTTTCATGTTTTGTTGTGGAGTATTAACACATACTGCATTAAAATTAAAATTCACAGAATGAATTAAATATGAGCCTAGGACTACACACAGGCTAAGATAATATAATTTAACCATTATAAGACCTACATCTTTCCCTGGTACTGGTGTGACAGGTTTTTCTTCTTTTTCTTCTGGTTCTTTCTCATCACTTGGTGCAGTCCTAAAATATTAAGAAGAGTTTGAAGATACCAAGGGAGTAATCAGAATCTGTAAATCGAAGGACAGACAACACAATGGTCAAAAGAAAAAGGACAAACAACGATCTACAAAACATACACATTGAACTAAAGATTGAGTAACACGGACCCCACTAAAAGCCAGAGGTGAACTAAATTATCAATGCCATCATTTGCTAATATGGCTAAGAAACTGTAGCTTATAATTAATTCAATGTGCATCACTTTGTTGTTTCTTTATTATTTAAGGAGTACTTAGAATCGGTCAGTTTAATGTGTGGTTATCTTTTGTTGATCTGTTTTATCAAATTCAATATCCTGTCCTCTTGTCAAAATTCTAAAATTTACCATTGACAGATACACTAGGTATGTTGATCATCTATCAAAATTACTGTTATTTTGAATTTTGGGTTTTTTACACCAATTTCAACAATATTTCAATACTTATTATGGCTTTAATTTTAATGATGGGGGAACACAAGAGTACCTGGAAAAAACCTACAGACTTCTCACTTTATCAATTTCCCCAGCTAAATCCTATAAAACGACATTCTATGTTAATTTAATTTGAAATTAAATCATGTATTCACAGTTCACAATCTTTCTAGACATCCTCTAAGTTAACTTACTCTCCAACTTCCTGGTCAGCATCAGTACCCTCTGTATCTTTATTGTCAGCTAGGAGAGGAACCTTTTTCTCCCTGTAATTACAACAACAATGCATCTTTATTTTAACAAATCTAGTAAAACTAGAGGCTCACAGGAGTCTGTAATCGCTCACCTAGTTTTCAATTTGACTACTAAGGTTAATAGAAAATAAGGGGTGTCACACATATTTTTGAAAGTGTGTCAACCAAAGATCACTTCAGCTCAAATTTCTGAGCACAAGATTGTGATGTGATTTTTTTTCCTTATAATATGCCTAATCTGTATAAATTGGCTCAGAAAAATGCACAGAAATAGCCAGAATATATGTTAAACTACTCCTTGTCATGTACCTGCAGTTAAAATTTGAGCTCTTTTTGACTTATAATACAACAGCAATTAAAGAAATTTCTATTCTTAGTAATCAACATCATCTTGAATGAAACTAAGGCAGGACTGTGGACACAATTTTGAAAGGGACCATCCCAGCCAATTTTGGCTTAAATTAGTTCAGCAGAAGATTTAAATGTGATATTTTATTAAAATATGCTTAATTTGCATAATCGGTTCAACGAAAAATTTCACAAAAAAACCCAGAATATATATTAAACTAATTTGCACAATCAGTGGTTTCAGAGTAGAAGATAAAAATGTAAAAGTTTACAGACGACAATTTGGACGATGATGTAAGACAATGACAACGGACAATGAGGACAGATGTCAAATGATGGTTATACCTAACTTGACCCTTTGGGTCAGGTGAGCTAAAAACGACATTAAATAAATGGTATATAACTAATTTTGATTGTCTTCAAGAATAACTTAATTTGATGTGAATACTGCAATCTGATTGGCTGATCCGCCTGGGGAAAAAAATTGGTTATACTTGATAACCTGGATTGGTACTGTGACGTCATCAACAAATTCAAATAGTCCCATGAAATAATCGTAATTAAAATCGAGGACTCATTTGTGGTAAAAATTAAATTATAAGGAATATTTGAAATTTTTTAACGTGGTTTATTAAGCGTAAACTGCCCCAAACCAGGTTATATCGTATAACCTGTTCAAAAATTTAAAATATTCTTTAAATAACATAATTCATCAATAAGATTTTAGTATTATTACACCACATGTATAACATATTTGAACACCTTCTTACCAAGTTATCTTGACTACAGATTATGTTCTTTTTAGACTGGGTATGTTAATAAAATTACTGTGAGCAAGATGACCAACATCTCATTATCTCATGGACTATTTTGCAGTGGCAGATGTTGGATGAAAGGTATAGTCAGTCAGGACAGCACATCTATTTTCTGAGGGGATTGGTTATCTAATACTAAATTATACAACCAAGCCTGAGTTTATCATTTAACTTACAATAACAGATGCACATTTGTTTATAAATTCATTTATACATCATGAGACCATGTGACCACATTAATATACAAAGTGGGTATTTGGTGGTGTAAAAATATTTGAATACCTATTTTGCACATTCCTGATTTTATTCCAACATCATACCTTTTATACCTTTTTTGTAAAGAGTTATTTCCCTTACGACAGGCAACAATACAAAATTCACAAGTTGCTACAACATTAAAGTTTTGAGCAGAATATGGGACAAATATATGTTATTTCCATTGAACTTTAACTCGATCACTGAACTCGTAAATTGGTTGTAAAGATTAAGACTCCTCATGACACAGCCATCAGAACTGAGGGTAATTAATTAAAAATACACTGATTATACCCCCTTGATCGGTTAAGACATTTATGTTTTTACCTATGCATTTTTGTCAGGTTAGGGGTTCTTGTGTTTAATGCCACTTTCAATAATATTTTAGTTATATCATTGTGGAACATTTGTCAGTTGCTGTTTTGTTGTTTATAATTTGTAAAGAACTGTAAATATATTGGATTTGAAGTATTTTGTTTTGGGTTTTTTCTAATGAAAACTTTTATAAACCCTTAAAGACTGAAATATTTATCATATAGCATAATTAATATTTATATATACAAGTGTCTCTGAGTTTTTATCATATAAGAATAGTTATAAAATGACATATCTTTCTGCTGTAACAATGCAGGATTCATTCGATAGAAATACATGCTTTTAATGGTCATTGTTAGAATAAGGAACAAGTAAATGATAACAAATTTTCAAGTTGTGCAGATATTGTATTATACATTATTATGGATATTGTGAATTAAATTTCTATGTATTCACTGTGAAACATGCCAGTTATGTGCTTTATAATGCTCATCACTTTGGGTAACACATGCTCTTCAAGAAAAAAATAATCCAAAAAACAACCTTCTCTACAAAATTACATGAAATGCAAAATTGTTCTTTATTTTTATTGGTCAAAACCAGCATATCAATTATCTCATCCAATAATGTTTCATTATATCATAAAACTCTCCACAAGCTTTTATATTTGTTTGTTACTGTTAAACCATTCTTGGTAACTCATTCCAATCCAATAGTTCTTATTAACAAGTGACACATGCGATGTTAGTAGAGATATTGGTCACATTCCAGGAGTCTTACTGTTCTTTGTCTTCTGTTTTGTCTTGTTCTTTCTCCTTCTTGTCTTCCATTGACTCTCTTTGATCAAATATGACATTCTTGGTATCTAGTGTTTCTTCTGTCTTCCACTTCTGTGGAACTTGAGTCTGTTCATTTTCTGGTTGTTTAGGGGTAGTATTGGGTTTTTCTTGGTTTTGATCAATTGTTTTCTCTTCAAATGCTGGTTCATTAACAACCTTTTTTACTTCCTCTTGTTTTTGATTGTTTGTTTTGTTCTTTGTTTGTATGTGGTCAGCACCATTTTGTTTTTTGGCATCTGATGGTAGTTCTGATATTACCATTGGGTTATTTCCATTCTGTTTAATCTCGTTACTTTCCTTTCCTTCCTTTGGAATATCTTCATCCTTCTTTTCATTGTTAATCTCATTTTTATCCTTTTTCTCGTTCTTAATTTCTTGTAATTGAGTTCCGTTTTGCTTTTTATCATTTAATTTTTCAGGTTGCTTTCTATTTTTATCCCTGGTGGAACTAAAAGCAAATTATCCCAGTGTATATAAGATTATACATACCAGTATACCAATGTACTATAAGATTAATGGAGGTTAGGGTTATGGTGTTTAACGCCACTTTCAACAATATTTAAGGATAAGATAAATAGATTAGTACATATTGAAAACCAGGGATATCTTCCATAAGTATGAGAAATGCTGTCTTTTCCTGAGTGCTGCACAGCAGAAAGAGGGTAAAATGACAGAAATTCTCACTCAAGGGGACGATATTCTGATCTTCAATTTTGGTCTAATGTAAGTACTCATTTCTTCCGTAAAATATGGCGATAAAATTCCAGACCACATTATTATTTATATCATATTCCTCATAATGCTTTAAAAGTTAAGGGACGTCGTGGTCATGATCGTATGGTAGTTGGATTTACAATCAGTGCCTATCACCACTGAAGTTGTTAGTTCAAATCCTGCTCATAGTGAGGTGTACTCGATACACCACTATGTGATAAAGTTTGTCAGTAATTTGCAGCAGTTTAGTGGTTTTCTCAGAGTACTCTGGTTTCCTCTACCAATAAAACTGACTGCCACGATATAACTGAAATATTGTTGAAAGTGGTGTTAAACACCATAACTCTACCCTACACTTTAAAAGTAAAGATACGACAAATTAGGACATGTCAGTGATATGTTAATGAACAATACATTTGTAAAGAAAACCTTATATGACTTTATCACATATTCACTATCAAACCTACCCATCAGCATCGCCCTCCTCGATTATCTTCTCCTTACTCCTGGTTTCCATGGAACCAGTTCTACCAACTCTCTCCTTAATACACATGAAAACTCCACATTTCCTCTTGAAGTAACATGTGACATCAATCACAATAAAGACAATGATAACAACAATGATGATGATAGCAATTAAAGGACCAACTGGTAACGAATCATCTATAAAAATAATACATGACAATATATGAATATGATCATAAAATGATAGCAAAAAAAATTGTATTTTTTAACGAATTTACTATTTCAGTGAGAAAGAGCAAGAGTGTTTGAAGACTCAATTTTGTTTATCTACATATGTCACTGTTTTCTGTTTTTGAGTTTTAAAACAACGATGATGATGATAGCAGAAAGAGGGTAAAATGACATAGAAATTCTCACTCAAGGGGACGATATTCTTTATCAACATTTCAATAAGTAAATCAAACAAACTATGGTGATGCAAAAAACAATTGAAATTATATGTCTGTGTATTTTCAAAGAGTGAGTGAGTGAATAAGTGATTGTTTTTTATGCCAAGTGAGAACATTTTCAGCCAAATAATGGCAAGAACATGTTGCATTTCGATGAGATAATATGATGGCTGATTTGTATTAAAGCAACACACTCAGTTAGATTTTTATAGTGTTAGCTCACTGAAACAACAATCAAAAGTAGACATATGATACACATTAACCTGATTCCATGCCAACTGGTCGTTGTTTATACTCCTTAATGCTGCATGTTTAGCGGAGAAACAGCAAATACCAATTTTTATGGTCTGTTGCTCGACCCGACTGGGTCTCAAAGCCATGATCTACCACACACTAGGTGAGAAAGAATATCTGTTGAGAAGGTAGATACAGTCATATAACTAAACTTAAATATGTTGTCAATCTAAATAAATTTAAATGCATGTTAATGAACCTTGGTATTTTTTCCACCAGACAAAAAGATCTTACAAACATCTAATTTCAATTTGATTGACACTTGACTCAATAGCAGTGTACTAACAGTGTAAAACAATCAAGTAACATTATTTTTATCTGTTTTATAGTTGGTATACTATAGTTTATATACATCTATATAAATCAGCAATGTATATCAAAAAGTTTGTGAGTGTGTGAGTGAGTGATTGTTGTTTAACTCAGCAATTTTTCAGCTATGTCATGGCGAGAACAAGTTAATTTTCAATGTGATGATGATAAGGTGCACTTTGTACTACATCATCATACTTAGTTGGAATTTTATAGTGCTAGCTCAATGAAACAACAGTCTGCGGATAGACATTTCGCGCCACTCGGACACATTATCCTGATTCTGAGCCAACCAGTCTTTACTCTTTCTACTTAATGCTGCGTGCTTAGCAGAGAAGCAACAAATACCAATTTTATAGCCTTTAATTTGACCCGATCGGGGCTCGAACCCACACGATCTACTGCTCTCGAGACGTGTACGCTAACCATTACAAATATTAAAAAAACAATTGTTACAGATTTTGAAGTAGATTTTAATAAAAACTCACCTTTCATGCTGCAAAAATTCATGCATAAAACGTGCACAAAATACAGACAACAACAAAACATCTAGAATATACAAACAATCAAATTACAACAAATAAAAAAAGTGCAAATATTTAAAATTGAATCGTGACATGTGCTCATAATGCAAAAAAAAAACAAAAAAACAACCCAATGATAGTGTTAAAATATACATGTAGATTGAGGGTTAGGGTTATGGTGTTTAACACCACTTTAACAATATTTAAGCTATATCGTGGTGATAAATTGTATTGGTGGAGGAAAGCGGAGTACCTGGAGAAAACCACACTTTATCAAATAATAATGTATCGAATACACCTCGTCTGTATTTGAACTCACAATGTTAGTGGTGATAGGCAGATTGCATAGGTAGTTATAAATCCAACTACCATATGATCACGACCACGATGGCCCCTAATGTAGATTGACGTTACATGTTAATGTAAGGTACTCTAAGGTAAGTAGGAAATGTTATTTTATAGTTATTTTACTGAGTTATATGTCACATCAGCGCAAAAAAAATTTCGGTCTTTGTTCAGTAAATAAAACAACATTTTCACAACTAAGAAAGATGATGAAAACGTAGTCAGAATTGCATGTTTTAAATATACTTATTTGTTTCTTTTTAATGTTAAATTAATGAAGTAGTGTTACATGTTGATTTTGCAATTACATGCACTTGATGATAAAGAAATTGTATGAATAATTTCAGATACAAATACAAATACAACACATTTAAGGGTTTATATGGGGGAAAAACTAAAGAAAAAGTAAAAAAAAAGAAATTGTGCAAAGAGTCTAGAAAAAGAAGAGCATTTTCAAGGTTTAAGGATTAGCCTTTTTATATGCCATCTATTTTCCATGCGAATAAGTGTGCAGTGTAAAAGCCAACCAAAACTTGACAGCATCATTTAGAGAGCTACCAATCATATAAATCCATTCATTTAGATCCTCATAAACCTGTCTCAAAAAAGCTGCAAGCCATGAACCAACACAAAAACCTCTGGTTATTACACTTTGAATACAAGCAAACACATTGTTATTGTGTGATCCTGTGTCAATAAGATAGAGATAACATACCAATGGATATGGGTAATATAAATCTAGTAGATAGAGTAATATGAAGTGATAGATTTTGAAGTAAAACATTTGAATACAAAGGAAATATTCATGACAGACTACTTACTATTTCTTGAGACAGAAAAATTTCAGACTTTTATCTGAGTTTTTTATTGAACAATTCACTTTACATTTGAGTAAAATGTCAGAATTAATAACCAATTTGGAGTTATGCTTTTTTCAAGACCTCCTAGTCTGATCTTTAATATCCTGTTTACATTTGTATTATATGAAATCAAAAGTAGACATTGCTAGAGAATTAAGACAGAATTTAAAGACTTTAAGATTTTATGATTTGTGTTTTGCTTGTATTCAAAGGTGAAAAACAACTTACAGGCACAAGCTAAAAATCAAACTTAATAAATAACTAACTTGTAGCTGCATTTTAATCAACTGATAAACCAGCACCATCTTAGAATAGCAAACATTCAGCAAATTTGATTTTGGTTAAAGCACATTTTATAATATTGTAAGCAAGGTTTTAAAAATAGGCATTTGATTACGATTTTCTGAAGAGCTGATAAATTCTATGTACAGTGACATTTACCCAGTATTTAAAGAATAACTTTGGTCTTTACGCCCCAGTAAACATTGCATTTTACCCAATTGTAATTATTGTTTGAAAGAGTCCAAAATCTACTTGTGTCACTATACAATAAAGAACTTTTAGTATACAACTCTTCAGAAAATGTTTAAATAACCAATATAATCTACCCGTAGAATTGTTAGTATCTTGGGAATTTTTGGAAGGATCTTTATCCCCCTCTACTGGTGCTGCTGTTGTCATAGGCTCGTCTGAAGAAAAGGAACATAACTAAACTTTTCGGTAACGGGTATGTACTCAAAGGTGATCCCCATGTGTGAGCCACTGTTTAAAACAATGGCTAACTCCATTAAAATGAGACATACTTATTAGCTAAAATAAGTTCAACTTTGAAATGTGCCCCAAAATAATTACTATATCGATGGATCCATCCTGCTACAAAAACTTTCCTTCCAAAATACAAAACAACAAACTCTACCATTCAGAATTGCAAATATTCACCAAATCTTGGCACTATGATTTAATTTAATATTAAATCAGAAAAAAAATACATTTTTGATTTCCAGTTCAACATCCAATACACCACAACTCAACATTCTACAATGACCTCCAAATTTACTATAACCATTTATATCATATATATATACACATCCTATACACATATTCCAAAGATCAATTAAATGATACTTTAAAACCATAACCCCAATCCTAAACTCAATCCTAATTACTCCTTCAAATGTCAAACTTCATAGTTTGATCTCAATCTTCAGAAGAAATCATATTTTGTTCTGCCATTATCTTACTACACCTATTGGTAAATGTCTCATATTTTACATCACGATTTCACTTTTGTCTTTCCTTTCATGATCTCACTCTGTCTTTCTTCTCATAAATCCTTTCAAATTCTCATTTTCTCAACTACATTGGACTTTTAGCATGCTAACATCTCTTTCTTTTTTAAGTTCCTCTTATTTCATACCATGTAGGTATCAATGAATATGATTCTACAGGTCGTACTTCTCTACTTGAATGAAACCATAAAAAAACTGGTATTAATAAAATTCATAACGTACATATCTGTATCTGTATTATACTGGAAGTTAACTGGAAGTCACTGAGCAAAAGTTATCCAGGAGTGTGTTTGCACACTAGGTTCTTGTTAGTCGCACGAAATTGCTATTTTGAAGCCTTCTACAGTTTTGCTGCTCACAGCACTTTCTGTTAGCGTGTTCCAATCTTTCAGTTCTTGAGAAGAAAGAATGTTTATATATCTCTGTGGTGGCTGAAAGTACTTTGATTTGTTTACTGTTGGATGTTCTTGGTGGACGTTGGTTATATTCAATATTATTATCAGCTACCAGGTCATAACCTTCATCAGGTAAGCTCAATGCCAAATAATTTTTTATACATACCGTATTATTTGTACAAACTTTCGTAGTCCAATCACAAATGCCAAAATCAAACCTGCAGTTATTTCCTCCTTCCCAAACAAGCAGAATTATACATTGTTTAATAACACAACAACTAATTTAATGATATTTTTCTTTATTCATGTATATTTTGAGGTACATTTGTGTGTAATGTATGCATGAAGATGTTTTAGATTAAGGTTCTCCTCCCTTAGGCATATGTCACCTTAGCCAATGTTGGCTATCCTGTTTAGGCCCTTAGGTTGTCTTCCTCCCAAATACTTTTAAATTATTTGGCATTGAGCTTACCTGATGAAGGTTATTCTAGAAATGTGCTGTGTGCACTAAATTTGATATCCCCATTTTTATTAGGCATACACAATTTCTGGTGATATACATGAGCAAGGAGATGTTTAATATATATGAAGATAAAAGAATCCATTTTCTCTATTTGTTGCCAAAATTTCCTTTATGCAATAATATGATCTAATGATTTAAGAGGTAAAGCTTTTTTTTTCTTTTTTTTTTTTTATATATTTCAGGCAATAAGAACCCATTATACCCCTTGACAAACCATTTTGGATGTCTTATTGGAAACAAAAGATCCATTTCTTGTATTCACATATGTTGATTTCTGTAAGATTTCATTCCAATTGACCTACTGTAATGCAGACTTTTCAAATATAGAACAGTAAAGACAACAGACACCAAGTGATTTAAAAGTGATAAAAGGCATTAATAAAACAGCATCAGTTTTTAAATAATTTCAGTATTTATTTTTTACTGACACATGTAAAATACTGCATTTTAAAAAACCAATACATACATGTATTTAACATCTAGTTCTACAACAAAAGTTAACATAAATTGTTCACACGTACAAATATTACCAATATAAGTATTAAGACCATACAAATCACGTAAAAACACACTATTAGCTTTAACTGTTCTGAGTGACTGGTTAAATTTGTTACTAAGATGAAATACTTTGGTTTGTGTGAATTAGATGATTTTTTTGTGAAAACCTAAGGAAATATATACTTTATATATACTCATTTTCAATGGTTGTTTGTTCAGTATGGTTGTTTGAATAAATACGGTCTTCTAGCTTCTTGAAAACAATTTATTCTTCACACACGTTACTATAACAACAATACTCTATAAAGACTTGTGTCTACAAAACTAGTTACGACGATAGATTGTCAATACAAACAGTTACCTCATTGTTTTAGTAATCTAGTTAAAATTAGATCTCCTCACTTGCTCATCCCCCTTTTTTTTTCTTTATCGCTGTGTGGGAGAACAAAATACATGTCCTTGGTTATTTTAAAATGGTAAAAATTGTTTTTTTCTATGAAATATGCATTTAATTTAAATTGTAAAGTTATTTCCATATTTTCCACATTACACATTTCCAATTCATCGCTGCTGCCATTTACATCTATAACATATTGAATTGTTGATTTAAATTGAAAATCAAAGAAATTTTGTCTAGCTTCAAGGAGCTAATAATATTTGATTCAATGCCAATATGTATTTCTGTATAATGCATTTCTTATGGACACAGAGCCTTTGTTCCATAACGACAAATGAATGAAGGTAAATAATTGTCGCCAAATCAGTTCATAAGTCACTGACAAACTTTATCACATAACGTTGTATCGAGTACTCCTTGCCATGAACAGGGTTCAAACTCACAACTTTAGTGGTGATAGGCACTGTTTGCACTGGTAGATGTAAATCCAACTACCATATGATCATGACCACGACGGCCCCCACCCTATATGGGATGTTGTTATATCTCCTAGACAGCTACTAAGAAAAAGGAAGGAACAAGTGGAGAGATCTTATATTAATTAGATTGTTGTTATAGAAATGGTCTCATACTTTTGAGAAATTATTATAAAAATTTCAGACACTTGTTCCAGAAACAGCTAAGTCAGAACCCATACTTAAACCTTACATTTTTAAAAATCAGACATCATAATATCATGCAGCAATAAATAATATATTGCAGACATCACTCATTAACTAGCTGTTAATCTTCTATAGATTAAGTAAAAATTAATTAACCAAAGCTACATACAGTGAAACAAATGTTGACAGAGCTCTTTATTTAATGGGGAACTACCATATTTCGTGAGGCCAGTTGAAAATATTAAAACTCTTCATGTTCTATTTAAATCAAAACCTCTATTGAAAGGCCACCTGTCTTGAAAGGTCTTAAAATTTGGTGGCAGATGAAGAGTTCTGTCAAAACATGTTTGACTATATAACACAAAGCACAAAACAACATGTTTATGAAGACATATGTGTATATGTAATTTGAATATGTAATGAATTATTTCACTTAAATGAGCGAGAAAAAAAAATGATCTACATTTTTACATACATTACATTTATGTAAATAAATAAATAAAAAAAAATCAATATAAAAAATGACTACTTATTGTATAAATGGGACTACAAAAATTAAAAATGAACCAATCAGCTTCTTGATTTGGTATGACAAAAAAAAAATAATGTACAAAAAAATAAAAATACACTAAATATATATACAATTTGTTGATCAAATACAGTTGTAAACATGGAAACTTCATGTGTGGTTGTACCTCGCCACGCTTCATTTTTTTTTGTATATCAATCAAAATTCTTTTATACCAATGTTAACGGTTGAACAGCGTTCAACATACATGTACTAAAAAATGGAAATTGCACCACACATATATATATTACGTCATGATATAATAAAAAAAACTCAAGTTTACAATGTACAAGGTACATACATTGTACACAATAGTTCATGAACTACATTTGAGGAATGTTATTTTGATTTGTTAGTTCACTATAAAAGGAATGATTTTAGTGTATAGTGAAACAGATTAATAAAAGTGTTACGCTTGTTTCTGAATCCTATATGTTTTATTGTATTATGAAAAGAAAGTTTATATGTTATGTATCAATAAAACTATGCTTAAATCAGTCCTGAAGACATAAAGTCTTTGTAAGACCTAACTATTGTTTTCCAATTACAGGTAATTATGTTTATTTATAGAAACAGGAATACTATCTGTATATATATATATTTGTTAATTTCCAAGCATAATTAATAATTATCCTGGATAAATGTCCATGCATTAAAATTGGCTGCAAAAAAAAATAGATGAAGCCACAAAGATAAACGTAAGCTTATAAATTCAAGCCTATATTTTACTATTAGCTTGCATTGAGTGTACCTGAGGTTAAAAAAATAGTGCATATTTTACTTTACTCCTATTTTAACTTATTAACTTACTACCATCAAGCTGAAATACTTTTTTTTAAATACTGTTGACAGCCTATTTATTTGTTCTCTCTTTTCGTAGCTATCTTCTTTTTTTTTTTAATTTTCATGTACATGTATACTGTATTTTTTCTGTATTATGCAGACTATTGGCTTAATTACCATATTATCCTTTAAAGACGATTTAACAGAGAAAAAAAAATGTCCTAAGCTATATATATAGTAACCAGATTAAAACAAGATATGAAATAAAAAATCTAAATCATTTGTCTTCTGAGACAAATATCATAAACTAGCGGAGAATATCTATTACAAATCTACTATAAAATATGTACCTCAACATCAAAGATTATTTATCAATCCAGTGAAAACCATGTAGACAATTAGTTCAAAATTTTGAAAGCATCTTTCAAGATAAAGAGTTGAAGTCATGGAGAGTGAGTGAGGAAACTATAAAAAGATATGCGTTTGCTGACAAAAAGGTCAGACGGCCATTAATATCAAGGCAAAGTAGATAAGGTTGTTGATACATGATCCAATCATCAAAATATTTCTTCCTCTTAAACGTCTATTTTTGCAGTTATCAAAGTAGAACAACAGTTCACTTCACTCATCTCTTTTTACCCCTTCCTACAGACACTAACATGTTAACCCATATCTTTAGGTATATATCCATTAAGGCTAAGAATCTAAGTCTAACTAATCATATGTACATCAAAATTTACATAAAATTACAAAATTTACATAATATTGCACTTCTTATGATTTATACATTACAGCACTTTAGTTTGACAAGATTGTCAGCCCTGTCTATCAAATAGTCTTAAAATCCTCAGATTTAAGCTGGCTCTATTTTTTAAGGAAAATTTACAACGCTTTATTTGGTAATTTCCAAATGGCCATTTTTAAAAAGTAATACGTTTTGGACTTCTAAGCCATTACTCTTTGTAATGGTTACAAGAAAATAAAAAAAATCTTCAAAAACCTATTGTACTTTCTACATGAACTATTGCGAGAAAATATGTGACTTTAACTAGAGACTGACCCAAGTCTAGATCACTCATATAATTATTCATTTCAGTATAAAATGTAGCACTTTTTAGCCAATTGAAGACATTTCTATTTTCAGTAATGATTGCCAGCTTGAAAGGACGTTGGGGCTGTCAGATATAATTTTGAAATAAGACTACACAAGGATTATCCTAGCCTACTTTGAATTATAAATGGGCTCAGTGGTTTAAGAGGAAAAGAATTTCCCAATACTTTTTGTCAAAATAGGCCTAATTTCTATATATTCAGCAAAAATCTGCAAATTGCATCACATTTGGTTGAAAAATATATATGGCTGTATGCATGTTTTATTCATATGGTCTATTTATATTAATTGCAGCCATATTGAATGATTGGCAGGCCCATCAGATATAATTTTAAAAGAAGACACCCTTATCACAATTCAGCCCAATATTGGCTAAAATTCACCCCACAGTTTCAGAGGGAGAGATTTTTGAAATATTAGATGACAGATGGACGACAGACACCAAGTGATGACAATAGCTCAAATGACCTTTTGGGTCAGATGATTTAATAAAAATGGATATCAGCAGACCAGCTGTTTTGAAAAAAACAAAATTAAATGTATATCTAACCAGCAAGATTTGATTATAGTAATAGTATTAAGTAAAACAAGAAAAAAGGGTATGTACATCTAGAAACAGCTGAAATTACACATCTGATCCCTACATAACAGTAACAATCAACACTTTTGATTCATTGTTTTTTTCTGGGATAACATCATGTATTATTTTTAGAAAAAAAACTTAGCTTTGAACAAAAAAACAACTCATCTCTTCAAAATAGAAAACATATCCCACACGGTACGGTACACCCAAGTTACAGCCAATGTAAGTAACCAAATCTCCAAAGATCACTTCTATTGGATTATAAATATCACCTGAATACATTCCTTTATTTTTTAAAACATCTAATCGATGTTTTTTTTCTATACAAATTTTTTTCTTTCTTATTTTTACAATAATTTTGCTGAATTCTAACATTTTGTCAGAATATGGCACTCCACACTTCATGAATTGTCAACAATGAATGACAAATCTTTGCTTACATTCAATCAAGCCACAATTCAGTAATCTTTCTAATACTACTGGCAAATCCACGATGTGTTGTTTATTTTAATATCAAAATAATTGAGAATGTCTAATTTTTGTCTAAAGTTTATATTAAACAAAACTTGCAAAATCACCATTGAAAGCAAAAATTGTTTACAGTAAGAAATAAATCTGAATTGAATAATTCAATGTAAACAATTTACGAAGCTTTAAATCTTACTTTCAACCAATAAATTCTCTAATTTCATTGGTTGAAAATTTGAGCTTGTGGTCGATATTTTTGAAACATTGGTCTGGATTGACTGCAATA
>JYMV01017380.1_pt1 | contig 20687 bp, 21 predicted proteins | sample 338911 | NCBI WGS metagenome assembly JYMV01 (sample SAMN03354496, study PRJNA234377) | hydrothermal vent metagenome | biome: Deep sea; feature: Hydrothermal plumes at the Eastern Lau Spreading Center, Western Pacific Ocean; material: Seawater | place: Tonga | collected 2009 | depth 2000 m m
CACTTTTTGTTACTGTGATTAATTGTACTGTAAGAAGTATATTATAAAGGATACGGTATGTGGAAACTGCAACACTTGTTCCGGAAAAAACTTAGGAAAAGATTACTTCAAGTACTTATTTCAGTAGATACTTCTGGAAAATCCAATGGTAACATTTCCAGTTCGTAGTTATTGACATTGTTGTTCGCGGCCCAAGCGCGTGCCCATTCATCCAACTTATCGTCGTTGAGACGAGCGCATAACCAAGTCAGACCATCGGTGAGAGAACCGTGGTCGTCGGCAAGACGTTCACGTACGGTCTGAGGAATTTCGATGTGGTTGACACTGTTCCCTAAAACACATCCGCTGGGCATGACGACCCAGCGCAAGCGGCGTTGCTGATGGGCGTTGACTATCGCTTGACATGCTAGCCTGGGCTCGACCGGCGATTTCATCTCACCAGTCCAACGTGCCTGTTGTCGCTCATTCGCCCGTGAAGGGATGCCCTTCTCAAATGCTGGGTGACGCAGACTGATAGCCCCTTCACCATCATCGGTGAAGTGCACCCCGCGGATGAACGGAGTCCCCTTTCCACCCCCATTCCACGGCTTGATGTAAGAAGCGTGACTTGTCTGGTCAATCTCGCCGACCCTCACCTTGACGCTCTCACCGTCAACGGTGAGTAATCCCAGAGGTTCAGTCAATCGAGGTTTATGCGATAAATCATCTACAGTACTGAGTAGATTTTGTCGTAGAAGTGGTGAGCGAGGTAGGCGAGGAACACCCCATTCACCCCGTGTCCAGCGCTCCCAGCGGCCGATATCCAAGGTCAGGATGGGAACCTTGTTGGCGAATCCCTTGCCATTGGGGCGCAAATCAGTGCGGTCCATAGGTCCAATCATACACAATCCAGAAGTTGATCCTTGGGCGATTACCGAGATTACCACGACCCCTTGACTGATACCGGAGAATAGGCAGTTACCCTCATCGAAGAACCAGATATTCTCCCACTCGTGTTTACTTACCAGCAATTGTCGTAGCGGCGAACTACTCTGTTCTCGCAGTAGACTGTCGGGGACGATGATCCTAAGGCGCCCCTCGGGCAGCAGAATCTGCAACCCGCGCTCAATGAACAGGCGGTACAGGTTGACATTGCCACGCATCGTCGAGAAGCGCTTCATCTCGCCATCTCGAAGTGAGCGCAGTGCTTCACCCAATTCCTTGCGCAGACTACTACCTTCCGGATGGCCGCGAAAGCGGTCTTTGATTCGCAACCAAGGTGGATTGGCGAAGAGCAGGCGCGGGCGCGCAGTGAACGGCCACTCACCTTGTAGAGTGTCGGCCACTCGGACCACCCGGTCAATTATTTTCACCGCTTCTTTACGACCGAGTTTTCCCTCATCCCCGATATCATCCAAAGTCGCCAGATCATAGCGTACAAGTTCTAGGAAGATTCGCTGTTTGGTGATGTCGACAACCAGTGGTGATACGTCACACAACTGCAGATTACGCAGTAGGCGACGGGTATCCTCAAGACGAATCTCACCGTTCCATTTCTTACTGGCGCTGGAGTGTTGCTTGAGAATTCGAGCCGCGAACAGTCCGCCACCTGTGGCCGGGTCAGCCATCGGTAACAGAACTCCACTTCGGGTACGAATTTCCCTCTCGACATCTTCGAGGGCTGCAGCATCAGATTCAGGGGCATCATCATTTTGCAGGTGAGCGAGATTGAGCGAGGCGATTTGGTGGCGGAAGCCGGGGGGGAGGGCATCGAGTGGCAGTGAGGGAGTGTCATCTTCTTCTTCAATCTCCTCTTGCACCGCCTCCAGCAGTTCAGAGACGATGATTGAATCAGCCAACTTCGGAGGGGTGGGATGGGCACCTCTGGGGCTACGGCCGTCGAGTTCGGCATCGTGCCGAGCCAATAGGTGGTCGAGTACATTTCCCGGATCGGTCAGAAGGGTTGCTGGTAGTGTCGGCCAGTCTTCGGGGAGGTGGGCTGCGACCGGCTTTTTCTTACGTAGGGATTCTTCCCAAGCTGACAACCAAATACGTATCTGTTCAGGCCGGTCATCAATCACACGATCGAGCCGGGCATACCATCCACTAACTCCATCATGTCTCATTGTCGCCCTCGTTCAAGATGGAGAGGCCATTGCATATGAATCCCTACGGCGCGTACGCGCAGCCCCACATAATTATGCTTCAGTGTGAAGGAGAAAAACTCAATTGTCCAGCACCGATTCATCACCGAGAATCGGCGATGAAACCAACGCTCGCCCGTGCGCAGATTGCCACCATTGGGTAGACACCCATTCAATCAATTGGTCGATTACAATTTCATCTAAACCCGTTATTGCGTGCACCTCTGCCAAGATCGATAATTCCCTTGCATCATAGTCGCCATCACACGCGGCAATCAAGAAACCGTCGCGCAGAGCCAGACGCGCAGTGGCCTCATCCAAGCGGCCGAGTAGGTCACCTCTATGTGGCGGATTTGCTAATAATTGGCGCATTTGACTGCGTGACTCCGGGTGTACCAAGGCCCGCCCCATCGCCTGCTCCAACGCCGCCACCTCTTCACGAACCAATTCACCATCAGCTGAACATATCATGGCCAATACAGAGATGTAGAGGCGCTTTTGCTCCTCGCTGAGGTTATCGACCGCGTCGGGTAGCATGCCAATCCTCAGAGTTCGTTCAGTAACTCAAAACCAGCTTGCATCCAGTTGTACCCATCGCGCACCCAAGCGAGCATCCGACTAACCGAATCATCACCAAGGTCTAGAAGTTTGGACAATTCTTTGAGTGCTTCCATCTCGTCATCATCGACGGTTCCATCAGCCGCACACATCAGCACCGCATCTCGGAAAGCCAACCTACCACCCTCAGCACTCAGGCTGGCAAGTGATTCGGCTAGTGGCGGTGGAGATTTCAGTGAAACCCTGACTTCCTTACGCTGACTAGGTGAAAGAAGCGCAGTTCCCAAGCGTTGTTCAAACATCGCCATCTCCTCGATTGTCAATTCATTGTCAATTCGACTCATGTATGCCAGAATCTTGGCATAGGCGAAGCGCTCGGCTTGGGGTAACTTGTGTAGCGTGTCGGGTAGCATGGCTCACCACACACAGCCGTACCACATGAGACTATCGCTTTTCAAGAATCGAAAGTAAAATCATCCCGGTGCTACTGCGAGTTGACGAATTCAGTCATCCGCGGTTTTGACATCACTGGGCTTGCCGGTGAGAATACCACGTAGTCTAGCATTATCTCGCTGAATAGCCTCCATCCAATCGTACTTCACACCTAATTCATTGGCCAATACCGCCAAGGCCATCGAGTCTTTGGGCAGGCACTTACCTCCGAATCCACGGTTCAGTCCGAAGATAGGGTCGAGGTGGGATTCACCAATCGGCTGCGCTTGTTGTGCAGTGATGATATCACTTATCGCATACCAATCCTCGCCCATCGCTTCACAGATATCGTATAATTGGTTGGCGAAGATTACCTTCAGCGCATAAAATGTATTTTTCGTATACTTCACCAATTCGGCTTGAGTAGGAGTGACGTGGAAACATTGGTCACGTCTCAGTACTCCCGCCTCTCGGTGCTGTTGGAATACCCTCTCGGCCAAGTCTGGATGATGCGTACCACAAACTAAAATGTCCTGATTTCCAAAGTCCTCCAAATGCCTGCGCTCGACTAGAAATTCTGGTGAATAAGCTATTTTCAATGCTGGGTATTGAAGGTGATATGATTGGGTGGTGCCGGGAACGACAGTACTCTTTATCACCGCCGAAAATCCATCGGGTAATTCATCGAGCACACTCTCGACTATTCGGGTATCACAGGCTCCGGTCTCAGGGTGAGGGGGGGTTGGCACCGCGATGTAGGCCATATCGACATTATCGGTCACATCACATAGGGCGGTGCCGCGCACCGGGTCGTGGATAAACAATTCATGGTGCTCGCCAAAGTGGTGCTCTATCGCCCCTCCGACGATACCAGCGCCGATTATTCCAACCTTCACCGAAACTCCCTCCCACGTCCCGTCGCTTCTCAAGAAAATACATCCGCATCGCCTTCGCGAAAGTTGCACGGCTCAGGATTCAGCAGACCACCCTCGGCCATTATTGCCGCCTCTAACAGAGCGTCGGGGGTGCCGCAATCCAGCCAGGTTTCATCCTCGAGAATTCGTAATTCCGCCATCCCTTCTTCCACATACAGTCGATTGACATCGGTAATCGAAACATCGCCTACTTTCATATCCACGACACGGTCTAATAATTGCCAAAACCGCTCATCGTAGAGGTAGATTCCGCCGATGGCGATATTTGAGGGGGGGTCGACAGGCTTTTCGACGACATCTGACAATTCACCCTTCTCATTCAATATCGCCACCCCAAAGCACTGTGGATTATCGACTTCTCGGGCCAGTAATATACACCCCGGTGGGGTCTCCGAATTACGGAACCTCTCGGCATCGGCGGATATTTCAGCGGTGGTGATATTATCGGAGAAGTAAATCAGTAGACGGCAATTCTGCGTGTGCGGTCGAGCCAGATTGAGAGCATGTTGAACCCCAATTGGTTTTTCCTCGATAACATAGTGAATGTTCTCACCGGGCAGGCCGACACCGACATGTTGGGCGATCTGGCCGATGAAACGGTTGCCGATGATGGTGATGTCAGTGATTCCAGCCCTACGGATTGTGCCCAGAGCATAATCGATTACCGGCCGGCGGTGCAATGGTAGCAATGTTTTGTGGGTATAGCGGGTGAATGGATATAGCCTTGAGCCATGGCCACCGGCCACGATTATCGCCTTTATCCGCATCTTATCCAAAGCGTGGCGTAAGGTACTACTTCTTGAGATTCACCCTTAGATTAGAAAAGTCCTGATTACTCTTCCTCGGAAAAACCACCGGTCAATCTTCGCATCGCCCCTTCATCTGCAGTCAACTCAAAATGGCCTTCTCGTACCAAGTCACCCAAGCGTTCAACCCCCGCTTCAATAATCTCAGGGTCATTTGCCTCAGCCGCTTCCCATCTCCTCTGCGCCTGCGCCGCGGCGAGATCATCTACAGTAGCGACCATTATCTCACCCTTGGTCAATTCTCCCTCCATCCCCTCATACTTCTTTCCATGGCGAATCGCATCTCGGCGTAGCATCCGCTTCGACATATCAGAATCACTTCTCCCCCAATCGGGTCCTTTCAAGTCATCGCCTCGAGTAAGATACGTCGCCGCGCCGGTGGTTTCATCGATTTCTTTGGCGAGTTTGCCGCCACGATTACTTTCGACCAATTCAATAATCCATTTCAGGTCCAGCGTCTCTTCTTCATCCCACGCGATATCGATGCTCTCGAGCAGTGAAATCACTTTCCGGCGGTGATAAGACTGAATAGAAATAATCAGTAATACACAGACGATGATTCCAATTGCACTGGAAATATGGAAGGAAATCAATTCATCACCCTCGAAAACATTGAGAAAAATCGCGGTAATCGGAAAAAGGGCGGTCACTCCACCACATACCGCCAGCAGAGAGGTCGCATTATTGGTCAAATTATGCGACCTTTCAATTTGTATAGCCACGTTCGGGGGGCCGTCATTTACTGAACCTCCGGTCACTTCCCCCATACCTCCTCTAGTTTCCACCTATGTTGAGAATGTTGCTAGGGTAATCCCTTCACCCCGGTAGCCTCAACCCTTCCAAATTGGTGCTTGAAAACCGCTAGGAGAAATCCGAAAACACCTTACTGAATCATCATTCATCCGCTCGCGGCTTGGCGATGGCTAGCAATGCTACTCCGGCCCAGATAATTGAAAGGAAAACAAACGGCCACTCACCGGTGTCATAGGCCCGGACGCCTAACAGAATTTGGCCGACCGCCATGCTGGCCAGATAAAGGATGGAACGACTTGATACGCGGCCACGAGTCTCTAAAGCGAAGGCGATGACCACCATACTCATGCCGATATAGGCACCTACCATCGTCCACTCCATGCTCTCTCCCATCCCAAGATACACTGTTCTCATGGCTATTTGAAGAATTGCCTAAATTCATCTAGTTACATCATCAATACAACTGATGATTCTCAAGATGGCAATCCCCGAATTAACTATTCCTCAGCGATGAAGCAATTGTCCTCAACCTCGTGAATCTCACCTTGCATCAGCAGATGGTCGAGCGCCTCTTCGATTTCTTCCTTGCTTATCTTACGTGCAAGGAGGGTCTCTGCAATCATCTCCAGAGGGGCCGAATCCTTACCTTCACCTACGATTCGGTGGATTTCAAAAAGAATCGATTGGGCGGTTATCGCCAAAAACGGGTCATCACAGGCCTCGCCAGGTAACAGGGCGGTTAGATAACTGGCGGGGTGCGGCTCTAATTCATCCTCATCGGTTTGTTGGAGACGATTTTTCTTCTGGTTATTGGCCAAGCCGCGATCAACGATATCAAAGCAATCAAACAGATTCCGCTGCAACCGTCCATCCCCATTAACCTCGTCAGGAAGTTCAAGACGCTGTTCTAATGACTCGATTCTGAACAATCTCTGTTCGGCCTGTAGTCGAGCGCGTTGAAGATCAATGTTGAGTATCTCTAAATCACCTTTGGCCTTCTCTTGCAACCAATCTTCAAAACACCAATTTGCATCGATTCCTATCATTGCATCAGCCAAACGCTGCACAGCCTCTGGGAGGTCGGTGAAGCGGGGTTTTACATCGTTCCCTTCCGAACTATTGTCGTCTCTCACGAACTTCATACCTACTGGTGACGGTGTAAGAACCCTGCCCTAATGGAGGCACCTATGCTTCCATTGGACATACACTTTCAATAGGCCAGAAACGCGGTTTTTGTGATTCCATAGGAAGCAGACCCCAACATCCACCCGGAGCGAGGAATGAAGTATCCGCACGACGGGCGCATTCATGTAGGGGTTTTCAGTCGAGGCAGCATGGTCGACTACCGCATTACCGTTCTCCCCGGCGACGGAACCGGCAGGGAGGTCATGACTGAAGCAGCGCGAATCCTCGACGCGATTTCGGAAAGCACAAATCTCGGATTTGAGCAAACCATCATTCAATGCGGTGGACAACATTATCTTGAGACCGGGCAGGTCTGGGCTGAAGGCTCCTACGCGGTATGTCGTGATGAATCTGATGCTATTCTGCTCGGTGCGATCGGCTGGCCCGGTGCGAAACTAGAGAATGGTGACATGGCCGGGGGTGAAGTGATTCTAGGTCTGCGCTCTGGTCTAGACCTCTATGCAAATGTCCGGCCGATAAAACTGTATGAGGGAGTGAAACACAAGATTCACGGCAATTTTTCTCAACAGTGGGCTCCTGACAAGGTCGATTTAGTCGTACTGAGGGAGAATACCGAAGGATTGTACCACAGCCTCCTCCATCGTTCAGCCGCCTCAGCACAGGGCCTTGCAGAATACGAACCCCCGGAGTTGGAATTCCCCGGGCTTCATGGTGAGGTGGCGTGGGACCCCCGGCCGATTTCCAAATTCGGCAGTCATCGTCTCATTGAAACCGGCTTCAGCCTGGCTGGACGCCGAAATGGCAATCCAGACGGTGAGACGGTGGTTCACTGCGTAGACAAGAGCAACGTGACCCGAGGGTGCCAACTATTTCGCAAGACCTTTGATGAAGTCGCTTTAACCCATCCCGAAATCAAAGCCGAGCACGCTTATATCGACGCCTTCACCATGTGGTTGGTGCGAAATCCCGAGTGGTTCGATGTAGTTGTCACGACGAATATGTTCGGCGACATCGCCACCGATCTCGGCAGTGTGCTACAGGGCGGCATGGGTATGGCTGCAAGCGCCAATGTTGGTGATGAGCACGGGATGTTCGAGCCGGTACACGGCTCAGCGCCCAAGTACGCTGGACAAAACAAGGTAAACCCAATCGCTTCGATTCTCTCGGTACAGCAGATGCTCGGCTGGCTCGGTCGGCGAAAAAATGACGAAGCCTTGAACAATGCTTCGAGGGTCGTCGACCAGGCTGTGGCCGAACACCTGAGTGAGGGCAAGCAGGTCACCTATGACCTTGGGGGCAGTGCGACAACCGAGGCGGTAGGGGTTGCAATTGCTGAGCGGGTCAGGTCTATTCTTTCAGAGCAATAGTCCGATAATTCACTAAACCCTCTCGTTTGGTCCGATGCCGATGGCGATTAGGGTCGAGGGTTTGTTTCGCGGCTACGGGCGGGGCAAGAAGCGGGTTGAAGTCCTGCAAGATTACTCAATGAGAGTTGAGCGCGGCGCGATTTACGGTTTACTCGGCCCCTCCGGTTGCGGTAAGACGACGATGCTCAAGGTGATTCTAGGAAGACTTCGACCCGAGGCCGGCAGCGTCGCAGTACTGGGCGCAGAAGTCGGCACTACCGAATGCACGGTCCCCGGCTCTGCGGTTGGCTATTCACCGCAGGAAATCGCTCTCTATGAAGACCTCACCATCGCTGAGACCCTGCTTTTCCACGGTCGCTTACAGCAGATGTCACCACAGCAGATTGCCGAACGTCAAGAGTGGCTGATTGAGTTTCTCGACCTGCCAGAAGCCGGTCGCCAAGTCGGTAAATTATCGGGCGGTCAGAAGCGCCGGACCTCGCTTGCAGTTGCGCTTCTGCATCAACCTGAACTGCTACTGTTGGATGAGCCGACGGTCGGTGTCGACCCGGAACTGAGATATCGAATATGGCAGCATCTGCGTGAGATTGCAGATGCCGGCACAACCGTCATCATCACCACCCATTACATCGATGAGGCCGGTCAAGCTGATTGTGTCGGCATGATGCGAGATGGCGTATTACTCGCCGAAGGTAAACCACAGGAATTGATGGCACCGTATGGTCATACTTCACTGGAGGAGACCTTCCTGCACTTATGTCGCCGAACCAATGTGAAGGAGGTGGAATAGTGAACCTTGGTCGGGTACGAGCGATAGCGGCGAGAAAACTCGCTTCGCTGAAGCGTGACCATCGAACTTTCGCCTTCATAATAATCATGCCAGCGATACAGATTCTGTTATTCGGCATCGCCATCGGTCAATCCCCGGTAGGTTTGGAGGTCGCCTTAATCGGCAACGAATCAACCGATATCGATGAAGACCTGATGGCCAAACTCGGTGCTTCAGATGCCCTTGTCCTGCACGATGAGTATACCTCGGCCGAAGAGGCGCGCAGCGCGATTGGCGAGGGAGAACTTTGGGCGGCGATAGTGGTCTCGGACAGTGGGATGATTGAAGTTCATCTCGATAACTCGAATCAACAAGTGTCTTCGACGATAATGGTGGAAGTACGAAATGCCTTGACCGAAATAATGGAGGAAAAGGGTGTCACTCCCCCTGTGGAAATCGCCGACCCGGTCTATGGCGACAAAGAGCCGGCCTTCATCAATTTCCTCGCCCCGGGAATCATCACCCTCGTCTGTTTCATGTTCAGCCTGATTCTGACAACGATGTCCTTCGTCGGTGAACGCTACGATGGTACACTCGACCGGGTATTCGCCGCCGGAACCCAACCCTCAGAGGTGCTGGTTGGGCACATGACCGCATTCACATCGATATTGATCGGGCAGGTCTCGACGGTGATTCTCATCGCCGTCTATGGTTTTGATATTCCGCTCAACGGCAACCCGTTGATGGTATTCGTGTTGGCGATGTTACTCGGCTGGGCGGCGATGTGCATCGGTATGTTCATCTCGACCAAGGCGACCTCGGAATTCCAGGCCATTCAACTGAATATGCCTTTCATGTTTCTTGTGTTGTTGATTTCAGGAATATTGTGGCCGGTCGAAGCGCTTCCAGGCTGGTTACAACCGATATCGTGGAGCTTGCCGACCACCTGGACCGCCGAGGCCTTCCGCAGTATCATGATTCGTGGCTGGGGCTTTGAACAGACCGTCGTAGCCGGCGCTTTCGTCTACAATATCGTCTTTGCCGCCATCATGTTGATGGTGGCGGCAAAATCACTCAAGACTCAGGACTAGAGTCTGTGCGGCTGATATTCAGGTTTATTTCATCAAGAGATGATTTCAGGTTGGCTAGATTATCCCATTCCCGGTTCACAGCTGGCGCACCGGTTATCAGAGTGGCGAGCAGGTTGGCACAGAATCTGGTTAATTCATCTACGATTGTCACATTCCCCATCTTTGCACTGCGCGAGAGGGGATTGAGGTCGACCACCAAGACATCTTTACCCATTGCGACCAAGGCCTCGCACCTATCTCCGTCTTCAAGTGGAACTAGAATGACATCCGAATCCAGAATTCCCTCACGGTGGCACTTCGCCCGGGGCCCTTCTAGGCCGGGGATGGTCGCGTTGGGCTCATCTCCCAGAATACTAACATCGTTCACGGCCTCGGCCCAAGATTGCTCACCATCACCCTGCCATCCGATAGGTGCAGGACTGTCGGCAACTGCGGCTTTACGTTCAGACATATGTTCCAAAAGCGCGGTCATTCTTTCCGGGGTACGATAGAAGATGTTGATTTCAAGTGGACAATCAAGAAGAGCAGAACAGCGAATCAAGTCATCAGCAGCCAGCGCCGCGACGTTACCATTGATACTGATAACCGGTCGTACAGCCTCACTCAATCTGGCGGCAGCCTCTGTGGTCGCCTCCAGTGCGGTAGCGGTGGTGACTTCGCCTAGCAGGTAGTCGAATGCCTCACCACGACCGTGGGCAATCAACGCAGATGCGGCGAGCATTCCCTTTGCCGAGGCATCTTCCAGCATTGCTCGCCTGAGCAGTGAAGCGTAGCGAGGGTGACTCGGGTCAGCTTCATGTCCCACCATATCACCTCATGCTCCCTCTATCAGCAATGAAAAATCATGTGGTTGCGTTCCGCGATTAATCGCACTGGTCGAAATTACATCGATGCCACAATTCTCCCATTCCTTGAGCGCGGCGAATTTAATCCCGCCGCTGGCCTCGAGCAGGACTTCATTTCGCAGGCCGGCTTCGCGTAATGCGACATCGGCCTCCCTTGCGCCATCCGGTCCCATGTTGTCCAACATGATGACACAGGGTTTGTGGATTACCATTTCCTGCCACGCCGCCGCGGCGCTCACCGATTCTTCGACCGAGCGTACTTCGATGGTGAGGAATGCTCCGACATCAGCCTCATCCAAGTTGATGATTCGCTGATGAATAACCCCTTTTTCTCCGACCTCGTTTTCGCTTCCTCGGGAATCACCGGTCGGCGCGACCAGATCATTCTCCTTCAGCATACATGCATCCCTCTTGCTCAGTCGATGGGTGAGTCCACCACCGAGATGAACCGCCCACTTGTCGAGCAGTCCCCACACGGTCTTGCGGGTACAGGCTACCGGAATCGGGCTGGCGCTGGACCACTTGGCCGAGTTGGTGGCGATTCCAGAGAGTTGACCGATGAGATTCAAAATACTTCTTTCCAGCATCAGTATATTGTTTCGCCCACCACTGAGCACCGCAATCACATCACCATCACATATTGTATCGCCATCGCCGCGATACCAAAGAGTCTCAACATCGGTGGTTCGGGTGGCGATGATGTAGTCGGTCGTCCAGGCACCGGCGAGAATTCCCTCCTGACGAGAGATGATGGTGAAATTCGCCATCTCATCATCAGCCGCGAGTTGACCGCTTATCTCATCATCGGAAAGCATTGCAAAGGCCCATCGCTCGATGCTCTCTTCAAGCCAACGTGTTCCTTCTTCCGCTCGCCACAGCATGAAGCCGCGGTCGTGCGGCAAACGCCCGGCATCTCCACTCGTCACAATAATCCCAAGCCGCTCGCATCTAAGGATTGTCGCCTTGCCCAACCCTACGCTTTCTTCAAATCATCAAGACTGGAGCGGTTGTGGCCGAGGTTGTAGTGGTAGGGGGAGGCTTGGCGGGACTTGCCGCGGCCTTTGAGGCGGCGCGGCGAGGTCATTTCGTCACAGTCTTGGAGGCGAGTGGCACAATCGGCGGGCGTGGCACCAGTACCGTGGAAAAGGAAACACCACTCGATGCAGGCCCTCACCTGCTCAATTATCGTGGTCCTCTACATGTGTTACTAACCAAGGCGAGCAAGGTTGCGGTGCGCGGCAGGAGGCTGCGCAGCGACCAATTCCACCGCCGCAGTGGCGGACGCTGGATACCTCTTGCCCTATCATCGAAGGCGATTCGTCAAACCGAGATGCCGCCGGCGCAGAAACTCGAACTCCTGCGCCTGCGCCGTACCCTGAAGAAGGCTGCAATCACCGAGCCCGGGCGCCGATTTGACGATTGGATTGCTGATCAGTCGGAAGAATTGCAAGATGAATTGGCGGTGTGGGCGAAGATGAGCACCTGGCTGTCTCCGGCCTGTGGCTGCACTATACAATTTCACGCAAATCGGGCCATTCACGGGCTGTGGAAGCGCGGCTTTCTGAGGGCCGACCATGGCTGGGCGGATATGGTTGGCAGGCTACTCTCGGCCCTCGATAAGTTGGGTGTAGAGGTGCGCTCAGGGGCGAGGATCTCGGCGCTGAAGTGCGATGCGAACGGGAAGGTGAAGAAGGTACAAGTCGAAGGTGGGCGGCGAATTCCCGTCGGAATCGTGATTCTGGCACTACCGCGAAAAGCCGCTGCCAAGATACTTCAGGCCTCGGCAATCGATTCACTGGGGGATGAGAACCCTCCACTTGAGGCGAGCCTGCTCGATCTGGTGCTCAAGGGGCGCTTCCTGTGTGAGGGGATGATGTACGACCAGAACAACGACGTCATCCTGCTCAATCATTATCGCGATGATGCCAACACCTTCCGCTCAGTCATCTCGGCGATGGCGACCGATGAGGTCGCAGGCGATGGTGCCGCAAGGATTGCCAGGATAGAGGCGGTTCTCGACCAGACCGCCAGCGGCTGGCGCCAGCAGATTGAACTCCGCCGCCAAACCAACTCTATTTCCATCGCTGGAGCACTCCCAAGTCAGAACCGCCCTCAGGTCGACCACTTTGCTGAACGCGGTATTCTGCTGGCCGGGGATTGGCTTGAATCAGAACATTGGCTAGCCGATGCTGCCGTCGATACCGGCCTGCGGGCCGGGGCGATGATTCAAGAACGGTCGTCGTAGCCGGGTAAGCATGCGTATCGTTACATGGAACGTCAACGGCATCCGGGCGGCGATTCGCAAAGGTCTGGATGAATTCGTCGAGCGAATCGCCCCCGACATCCTCCTGCTGCAGGAGGTGCGGGCGTTTGAGGAGCAACTCCCCAAGGGTTGGAAGCCGGGAATGGACGAAACAGTTTGGAATCCGGCTGAGAAAAAGGGCTACTCGGGGACAGCGACTTGGGCGAATCGAGAATTCGTCGAAATCGGCCGAGGGATGGAATCGTCATTGGACCGAGATGATTCTGAAGGTCGAATCATTCACACTAAACATCCGTTTGCCAACACTTCTCTGCATTGTATCAACGTCTATCTCCCCAGCGGCTCAAACAAGGAGGAGCGGCAGTTGTACAAGGAGGGCTGGATAGAGGATTTGCTGAACTGGGCACAGCGTTTCACCGACCACGATGAGCCGGTGCTATTGTGCGGCGACCTGAATATCGCCCATACCGAGAACGACATCTGGAACCCATCAGGCAACCGTTTCACCTCGGGCTTTCTCCCGCAAGAGAGAGAATGGTTCAGCAGATTACTGGCCAGCGGCTGGCACGACCTGTTCAGGATTCAGGTCGGTGAGCAAAAGGGACCCTATTCCTGGTGGTCCAATCGCGGCCAGGCCCGCGCCAAGGACCGCGGCTGGCGCATCGACTATGTCTTGGCCAATGCCGCGGCGCGGCCAATGCTTGTAGGTGCTGAGATAATGCGAGAAGGTGGTTTGGTGGTCAGCGACCACGCTCCGGTGATAATCGACTTGGCCGAATAGTCACCACCCTATGTTCGGACACTCAGTGAAGCCCATCCCAACGGATTCTCTGTTCGCACCTAAATTGTGAGTCTATTTCTTCTCTTCTATGCTAGTGTCACCGCTGGGATTGATGGCTGGTAAAGACTCATCTTTGCGAAAGAATCTTTCCACTATCCAAGGGAATATCCAAGGGGATATACCGACTAATACCCAAAAGACAATCCAAAGGATAAGCAGTAGCAAACGGGACGCCATGTTGTGAACACGCGCCATTGAGACTTAAATTATATCACACAACTTGAAAGTGGGTGGATTTCTGCTTAGGAATATGGCCGGACATACCCCACCCTATATACGAAAACATAATCTATTACCAATCATACCCGCGGATATGGAAAGCGATAGTATACCTGGGTTTGAATTTTGGATAGGAGTGGCTTCTATATTGTTAGCCGTTTATTACACTTATAGAAATCAAGTAATTATTCACCAAACCGAAATTGAATAGCCAATAAAAAGGACGTAGCTTAACATGGGCCACCCTATGTTCCCGGGAAAAACGTGTTAAAATCCCGGGTTTAGACGCACAAGCGTCATCATTAGAGATTATTGACCAGTTCGATTACATCGATATTACCATTGTAAATCAAGAACCCTGTAACAACGACAATCAATCCAGCCAATAACAGGATTTTGTTGATTGTCCCTTTCATAAATTCGCTTAGGCCGCCAAATGCCACTACACTGGATTTGCCAACGGCTTTCGCCGCACTCGCGACCTTTTCAGACACATTATCAAAAGAAGGCAACTCAACATTTGTCGATTTATCTATGTTTGTAGTGTTATGATGTACATCACCAACGTGCAAATCGCCACCCACAACAGAGTCCTGCAGTACAGGATCATCTTCCATGAGCGTTCTAGTTAGTTTGCACAATTCAAGTTTGCGTATCCTCAACAAAGATAATGACGCACAAGCGTTGAGAACCAATGTTCCCGGGAAAAACGTGTTAAAATCCCGGGTTTGGACCTGTTAAAGCGAGTCGCAGACGCTCATCGAATCGATTCTCTTCGCTTGCTCCTCAGGTGCGTCCGCAGAATCCTATCGTTAGGGTTCGGACGCACTAGTCTTCTATCAGCAAATCGTCTTCGGCCTGCCCCAATGCCGCCAGCACCTTATCGCCAAGGGCGCGGATATCCCCAACATCATCACTGACGATGGTTATCTCAAGGTGGTTATCGGATAGCGTGAAGGAGACACCCTCTAATTTCGGCACCGCTTGAGCGAGGAGTTTGAGGGTTACATTTTCACCACTGCGGGTGATGGTGACCTTGCACTGCACGTCATCGGCCATATGCTGGCCACACGCCTCCCCTCATTTCGTTCTAGTGGTTGTGTTGAAAGTGGATGGCACTCACGGCTGGGTGTGAGCGACGAGGAGGGCACCGGCCAGGAAGTGGCTACCGAACCTGGGGCCGAAGAGCCACTCCAAGGTCTTCCGGAGGAGGAAGAGCTGATCTTTTCAACCAGCCATAAGGAATTGCTGCTACCCTCAGACATTCCGGTATCCTCGGGCGCTCGCGTCCTCGCGCTGATTCTCATCGTTGCTGCCTCATCAGGGTTGTACAATGGTTGGGACTACACTCAGCCCGAGGCTGGTCTGGTGCGGCCGCACGAATGGGTGTGGAAGATGGGCTTGAGTGCGCCGAATGGCTCGGCGGTATTGACCGGAGTTGTAACCACTTACGATGGTCTGCCGGCGAATAACCATACGGTGTTGATATCGATGACGCCGACCACCAGTGCGGCGACAGAGAATTGGGCGGCTGAGACCTTGACGCTGGAGGACGGGAGTTTCCGGTTGGAGAACCTCTCATCAGGAATGGTCGCTATCGAAGTCTATTCCCCGGCCTCTCCTAGCGAATCCAGAGGTATGGTTCACCGCCTGCTATTGTCACCCCCTCCGCTACTTCTCGAGCCCGTGGGCTTCACCCATATCGAAATCTCGATGCCTAGTGAAGCCGAGCATCAAGCAGCATTATTGGAGAGCGGTAATACCTCAACCAGAGTAGATTATCGCCCTGAAGAGATGGAACAGCCCCTGCTCGACCCCGGGGCCATCGGGGTCTATGTGATGCTTGGATTCCTATTCATAGGCTTGTCATTTCTTTCCCTGCTATTTGCGGTTATAGGATTTCGCAGCGGAATGCGTGGCCACCTGCGCATCTCCTCAGTATTATCCTTCTTTTCGGTCGGTTTCCTATGGTCGTCGTGCTTTTTGGGTTTACTCGGCTTCGGCTTGACTTTCGCCATTCCCAAGCGAGAGGGCTGACGAACTTACGAGGGTTGGCCTTATTGCTCGCAAGGATACCCTCGGCTCAGGGCCGATATGCAAATCGAGGATTATGCCTGGATGGTACGGGATTTAGGGGAACGCCCCTCCTCTCTCCACCTCACCGATAAGCACCTGTATGCCGGAGGATGGGATGGTCGTCTGACCTGCTGGCATGTGGATGGTGAGCAGAGATGGACAGTGCAATTACCCGACCGGATTCAAGAGATGGCGCATAGGGATGGCGCTATTTTCCTCACCTCGGGGCTTTTTGTGATGCGGGTGAACAGCGCCGATGGTTCGGTTGATTGGCAGGTAATGACCGAAGGTTCGGCCGACTCGATTATTTTCGATTCCGGTAATGACCACATTCTCGTCACCTCCTCGGTATACGATATAGAGTACGGTGATTTCATGGAAAGCGCGTGTTGGCGAATCGAATCCACCAGCGGCGAAATTCTCAACGTTCAAAGATTCTCTGAACGCCCCTGGCACCTTTCACTACAAGATGGCAAATTCAGGCTCGGCCTTGGCAGGCCACGGGGTGGACTGCTACTGGTATCAGAAAATGGTAAGATGGAATGGAATGAATTAGGCGATGAGAGCCCGGTTACTTGTGGAGTAGATGGGCGTAGCAGTCAAATGTATGGCCATGCAAATGGCTCGATCAGCCGCTGGAATGGCACCACAGCAAATCTGATAACGACCAGAGAGCACCCGGTTGAGACCATTGCCTGTACCTCCGATGGACTTCTTCTCGGATTGGAAAATGGAATTGTTGAGGCACTCACGGAGGCAGGAGAAGAATCTTGGAGCAGACAATTGGAGGGGCCGATAATCGACGCTGTTGTTGGAATGACCATATCCGGCTCGACCACTGCATGGTTGCAATATCGATTGGCGATGGGTGGCGGCCTAGCGGTCTGCAACGCTTTGGATGGCAGCGAAATAGCCGAGTTCAAATTCAATTGTTCTCCAACCGCCATTGCCACTTCAGAGCAGTTCTCGGCTGTGGCGACCGAGAATGGCGATATCTTTCTCATCGAGGTGGAGTTATTCCAACGGCGCTTATCCGTCGCTGTCGACGGCGAGAAAAGTGGTGAAGAAACCGAGGCTGAGAGTGAAGGCGCTGGTGATTTGATCACGGTGGGTGAGAAGCGTCGCGAAATGATGGCAAAATTACGCCGGTTGCGCGGCGAATAAGATGTTATTTTCGCCGGCGCTCCACCGCTATTTCCACCGGAAACAACCCTTTACTTACATGATTTCGCTTGGAAACAGGCATTATTTTCGGAAGGTTTTTAGACCTCCGACTCCCACGTAACTTTTGCCGCTTCAATGGAGTGGTGAAGCGACCCTTAGGGGGAGTTTCAGGCCCACTGCCGGTCGGCTGCCCAAACCGGGCTGAGACCGGACTTAGACGAAGAGATTCGTCTATGCAGATGGGAGAGGAATATGCTTGCATAGAGCTCAAACATCCACAGGAGGACAGGAAACTTCGGTGACCTGCGCTCGCAGCGGGGAGGAGGGAAGACTTCGGTCTGAACAAATCCAAGTTGATGAGAGGAGAGGGCTTCCTTCGGGAAGAAGCATCCGCCGGTGAAATGGGGAAAAAATCCACCGACTAGGTGCAAAGCGGGCTTGCTCGCAGAGCACGACAAGTTTCGGCTTGTTTCGGCAGGAAAATGAAACCGTTCGGGAGGAGATCTGACTTCGGTCAGGCCAAATCCCAAAACATGGGATGAAGAAGCCCCTCGGGGTGACGGAATCTCATGGGTTCAGGAAGCACTTCGGTGTGGAAAGAGCCACCCGATGGGGAAGCGAAGGTCTTCGGACTGGAGCCAACCATCACAGCGGAGGCAGGTAGGGGGGCGATTCCCACCCGGAAGTAACCCCTCTACCTGCTCTCCCATCCTGCTTTCACAGGTGAAGTGACGGCCATTGCTTTCCGCTTAATATGTTAGCGAGTATATTCGACCGTGCGTCGGCATTTGCCAACCTCTGCAAAAGAGCCATCTCTCACTTACCATTGTAGCCAGTCGGGGCTGATGAACCGGTCTAATCAGACCGGCCAGTCATGTCCTCAGGTTTGACCCAGGCATCAAACTGGTCTTCTGTCAACATTCCCAATTCGAGAGCACTACGGCGCAGGGTCAAACCATTTTCGTGGGCGTGCTTGGCAATCTGTGCGGCCTTATCATAACCGATGTGGTTATTCAATGCCGTCACCAGCATCAGTGAATTCTCAAGGTGGGATCGGATATTTTCCTCGTTTGCTTCAAGTCCGACCACACAACGGTCGGTAAATGTCCGGCAAGAGTCAGAAAGGATTCGGCACGAGTGAAGAAGGTTGTGAATCATCATCGGTTTGTAGACATTCAACTCAAAGTTACCCTGACTTCCTCCGATGGTGATGGCGGTATGATTACCCATTACCTGGCAACAGACCATGGTCATCGCTTCGGCTTGGGTCGGATTGACCTTCCCCGGCATTATCGACGATCCAGGCTCATTGGCTGGGAGTGATAATTCACCGAAACCACAGCGTGGGCCAGAGCCGAGCCAGCGAATATCGTTGGCTATCTTCATCAGGCTGGCAGCCAAGGTATTCAGCGCCCCTGAGGCAGCGACGATTGCATCATGGGCCGCAAGTTGAGCAAATTTATTGGTCGCACTGGTGAATGGTAATTCTGTGCGTTCAGCGATTCCTTTGGCCACTATATCAGCAAATTCAGCGTGGGTATTGAGGCCGGTGCCGACCGCGGTGCCACCGAGCGCTAATTCATAGATGTCGGTGAGCGAGAATTCAATTCGCCGCAGGTTGGCATCGAGCATCGCCACGTAGCCGCTGAATTCCTGCGACAAGGTCAGTGGAACCGCGTCCATCAGGTGAGTACGACCGATTTTGACGATGCCGGCGAATTCCTCTACCTTGGCTGCCAGCGCATCTCGTAGGTGGCGCACCTGTGGTAATAGAGTGTGGACCAATTCCTCGGCTGCGGCGATATGCATGGCGGTGGGGAATGTATCATTGGATGATTGCCCACGGTTGACGTGATCGTTGGGGTGAATCGGGTCATTACTCCCCAATTTCCCACCGGCGAATTCAATAGCTCGGTTGGCGATGACCTCGTTGGCATTCATATTGGTCTGAGTACCACTTCCGGTCTGCCAGATGCGCAGAGGGAAGTGGTCATCCAGTTTCCCTTCGATTACCTCTTGCGCCGCCTCCTGTATCAGGCCACCGCGTTCAGCATCAATCTGGCCTAGGGTTACATTGGCTTCAGCGGCCGCCTGCTTGAGTATTCCAAAGGCGCGTATTACCGCACCAGGCATGATATCCGCGCCAATGTCGAAGTTGATGAGTGAGCGTGCGGTCTGCGCTCCATAGTAGCGGTCTGCGGCAACCTCCACCTCGCCCATGCTGTCCTTCTCGGTGCGATACTCGTCGGTCATCCGATTCCCTCACTACCTATGGGGTGGCGTCTCGCCCTTACGATTTTCCCTTTTCACTGGTTGAATCAGGGCCGATGTCGGTGGTAATTCTGCCATTCGCCCACACTCCCCGATACATCAACGTGGTATGGAATGGAAGGATGAACTCGCCGTGTGAATTAAGGGCAATCAACCCCCCTCGCCCACCTAGAGGTGCAACCTCTTCAAGTACCCTGTCACCAACATCTGCAAGGGTCATATCCGTGAGTTCGTACAGATCGGAAAAACGTCTTGCTGCGGCGGTACGGATGTAGGCTTCGCCAATTCCGGTACAGGAAATTGCCACCCGCCGGTCAGCCCAGGTGCCAGCGCCAATCAAGCAGGAATCACCGAGACGGCCGGGGGGTTTCCCGGTCATCCCACCGCTCGAGGTGGCGGCCGCCATCTCACCATCTACATCGAGTGCCACAGCCCCGACAGTTCCAGCCGGGGCGCGTTCAATTTCAGAATCGTGGTCGAGGATTGCTGACAGAGCATTATCATCCTCATCGGTGGATCCGGGTCGGTCATTGGTTGCTTGCCATTTACTCCATTGCGCCCGACGCAAGTCGGTTTTCAACCAATCACCCTCAACCATTTCCAATTCGGCCTTGCGTCCCACTTCCTCGGCTCCCTCACCAATCATTATCACCGGCCAGCCATTATCGAGCAGATGTCTTGCCAAAGCAATTGGGTGTTTGGTATTCTTCAGGCCAGCGCAGGCTCCGGCGGCACCATCTGACCCGTTCATTATCGAGGCATCCATCGAAATATCTCCCTGAGCATCTAGCACCGATCCTCGTCCGGCATTGAAGAGCGGCTCATCTTCCATTATCTGCACCGCGATTGTAACCGCTTGCAAGGCGCTGATCTCGCCCCTTTCCAGAGCCCCTCCGACCTCCTGTAGGATTATCGTCATGCAATCGATTCGCCCCGGGTCCAATTTGGTCGGACCTCCCCACGGTCCATCGCCCCCCGCACCAGCCGCTTTTCCACCAAATTCAAAGGCTTCCATAGGGACTTCAATA
>JYMV01011540.1_pt1 | contig 20668 bp, 17 predicted proteins | sample 338911 | NCBI WGS metagenome assembly JYMV01 (sample SAMN03354496, study PRJNA234377) | hydrothermal vent metagenome | biome: Deep sea; feature: Hydrothermal plumes at the Eastern Lau Spreading Center, Western Pacific Ocean; material: Seawater | place: Tonga | collected 2009 | depth 2000 m m
ATACTTCAATCGCAGTTTGTCACCTGTATCGCGAACAGCAGCGAGAGTCGATTCGGAAATTCGCAACTTCCCGGTAGCTCCCATCAATCGGCGCATCAAAGCTGCATAGAATGCAGCCCCACGCATTATCAATGAGAAAGGCAGGGCAAACAGGCCCAGCGCGACCACACCTTTGATTATGAGGGTGGTAATTCGAGACTCGCGATCAGCCTCGATTTCAGAGCTGTTCGCCGAAATTCCTGGCGCCATTACTGTAGGCGATAATCCTGATTCGTTTGCATCCGGTGTTAAGACTAAACTTGAATCATCAGTGTCTTCGATAGCAGCTTCCGTGGAAGGTGGTGGCGGATTGTCGACACCATCGGCAAATGGATCGCTCGAAACCGCAGGTGCTGGGACCTTACCCAGTTCGTACTGATGTACCAAAACCGGTGGCGAGTTTCCTCCTGAGGCTTCTGCCGACGCAAGCAAACGACTGTGTCTGCTGTAAACGTGTTTTTCGTTGTAAGGATAGATATTGGCATCGCGAGCCGAGGTCAAAAACTGATTGGCAAACATCTCGCCAACGCTGCCCTGAGGAAAGCTGAGAAAGTAGACAACCCCCGCATACCAAGCAAGGAAGGCATACACAGGGAGTTCTGCAACGCACTGTTTGACAGAACGACGCAAAAAGCAGGCTAACTTTTGCATCAATGACACATTCGATTCTGCTATTGCTGTTTCCCTTCGCATGCTCCACGGCCGCGAAAGTCTCCCCACCCCCACCAATACAAGAGTCACAAGCGCCAGTGCCGAAAGCGCATAAGTGTTGAACATGGTCAGCACAGCCGCTTGCATGCCGGTCGGGTGACTGAACATCGGTGTTTGAAAAATGATGTTGCGGAGAATCGTGCCGATGTAACCCGCGGACACGGCCAAAGCGCCGATTGTTATCCAGCGCCATTCTCTCGAGTTGAATTTAACGACAGATGACACAAGACAAAACATCAACGCCCAGAGCGCCATGTCACGCATGCAGCCGTCGATTCCTTCCTTGAAGAAAAGGAAGACCATCGAGCCGGCAACGGCGGACAGGAAAAACGAGTTAAAACTGAAATGAGTCTTTGTGATCGAATGAACAGTAGCTTCGGGTGGCGCAAGGCGCTTGACGTACTGCAGGAAAAATCCGACAAAACATAGAAAGATGCATGCCCACGTCACCCCTTGAGCGCCACGACAGGCAAAGCCGACAACAAGGGCTAGAGCAGTCGACCACTTAACTCGATTCTCGAGTTGCTCGGGAGTCAGGGATCGCAGTCGAGCTAATTCGGCTTGCGCTAGTTTTTGCATCGGTTGTAGTAAGTGCCGTAATGGGGCGATTTAAGGGTATGTCAGGCTATCCCTGGTTGTCAAGAGAAGAAATGATGAAGAAAGGGAGTGGTTTAACCCGTTGACAAAGACCAAAAACCCGCCCAGCTTGGCGTTGCCAACCGGCAAAACCCTGCAGTATTCGGAGGTATAATCGAACCACCATCCAACACCTGGAGATTTGCATGTACATAGGAATCGGTATGCTGGTTTTCTTGGGCGTTATCGCTCTCTGGATGGTCGGCACCTACAACCAGCTGGTCATGCTCAGACAGAGCGTTCGGGAAAGCTGGTCGGCAATCGAGACGGAATTGCGCCGACGATACGACTTGATCCCCAACTTAGTCGAAACCGTGAAAGGCTACGCCAGCCACGAGAAAGACACTTTGGAGGCGGTAATCAAAGCACGCAACAACGCAGCGGCCGTTTCCGGGGCACCGGAAGCTCAAGCACTGGCGAACAACGCTTTGACCGGCGCTCTCACAAAACTGATGGCACTCAGCGAAGCCTACCCGCAGTTGAAAGCCAACGAAAACTTCAATCAGTTGCAAAACTCGCTCAACGACACCGAAACGAGAATTTCACAAGCACGTCGTTTTTACAACGCCAACGTGCGCGAGATGAACACGGCGGTTGAAACTTTCCCGTCCGTGCTCATCGCCGGACCTATGGGTTTCAAACCACAAACCTATTTCGGCATCGAAGATCCCAACGCCTTCGATCCGGTGAAAGTAAGCTTTGGGGGCAGCAGCGCCGCGCAAGAGCCTGGTGGCGTAATCAAGCTCGGCTCTCCCGTTGAGGAAAAGAGGAATTAGTCTCCTGCAAGCGCTGAGCTGTGAAGGTCATGGCAAAAATACTGATAGTTGAAGATGATCTTGATCTGCGACAAATTGTCGAAGATTGGCTCAAACACGACCATCACCTGATTGAGACAGCGTCAAAGGGCGACGAGGCGATGGAATTAATCGGCATTTATCCCTACGACTTGATCATTCTGGATTGGCAATTGCCTGTATATGACGGCATTCAGATATTGAAGAAGTTTCGTCAGGATGGCGGAAAAACGCCAGTCTTGATGCTTACCGGGCAGGATTTGACCGAACAGATTGAACAGGGACTTGACGCCGGTGCCGACGATTATTTGACCAAACCATTTCACATGAAGGAGCTGTCGGCACGGATTCGCGCCTTGTTGCGACGACCGCAAACAGTCACCGACAATGTCCTACGCGCCGCAAACATCAGCCTCAACCCTCGTACTTTCGCTGTCACCAAGGGCGGTGCCGACATCAGGCTCTTGCCTAAAGAGTTTGCATTGCTCGAGTTCTTAATGCGCCATCCGAATCAAGTATTCAGTGCCGAAGCATTGCTCGATCGTGTCTGGCGATCGGAAAATGATGCGGCACCGGAAACCGTTCGCACTTGCATCAAGCGCCTGCGCAGGAAAATTGACGGCGACAGCGAAGACTCAGTAATCCAAACCCTGCACGGAGTCGGCTACAAACTGCACGCGCCCGAGCTGAAAACCTAAACCCTTGCGGGATTATTGGGGTATAACACCTTTGGAGCGTCTATCGACGCGCCAGTCCGATATTCCGGCGGCAAATAAATCGGTACGTTGTGAGACTGAAGCTCTCCCACAAAGGTTTAATCCTGGTTGCCATCCCGCTCATTTTTGAGTTGGGATTCGTCGCCACGCTATACCAGATGCTCAACGAGACCGAGAAAGAAGTCCAGCGCGAGGCTCGCGCACGTGCCATCTCGAAAGAACTCAACAAATTACACTCATTGATGACGCAACAAGCTGCAGGCATCTCGGGCTATGGCTTGATCGGTACATTCAGCATGGCAAAACGTTATCAGCACGCCTCCGAGCTAATTCCAGAAGTGTTCAAAGAATTGAAAAAACTGGTCGCAGGCAACAAGGATGAAGAGAGAAAAGTAGATGACCTGGAGGCTTTCCTCAATAGCGCGGTGAGCGATTTTCGTTCGGTAAAAAAAATGATTGACTCGGGCGAACAGGCGTCGGCGCGCAGCTACCTCAACTCAATGCGAAGCAAAATTCCGATGCTGGCGGCCAAGTTCGACACGCTTGCCGTTGAGGAGCGGAAGATCGAAGACCTCAGCCCCAAGCTGCAAGCGGAGTCGAGAGAAAAAACCAAGCAACTCCTGCTCGCCGGAGTGGCGCTGAATATAATCATTGCCGTTTCATTGGCCGTGTATTTCAATCGCGGAACAGCACGCCGGCTCAATGTTCTCATGGACAACACATACCGTCTTGCTAGCGGACTACCGCTCAATCCGCCTCTACCGGGCGGTGACGAGATCGCTCACTTGGACAAAGTTTTCAACAAAATGGCAGATGCGCTAAAAGACGCATCAGAGAAAGAACGAGCCGTATTGGAAAACTTGCAGCAATCAGAAAGGCGAGTGAGAACCATCGTCGAGACGATGCCGACCGGTTTGGTCATCATCAATACCGAAGGGGCAATTGAATCGATCAATCCGGCAACCGAAAGGATGTTCGCCTACGACATCGCCACGCTTGCCGGTCAACCAGTGCAAAAATTGTTTCCCAAAGAAGCGACCTCCGGGGTCGAGGACATACTGCAAAAATTACTGACAAAGGGGCGCAAGCATATCCTTGAACTCGAAGCTGCAAAGGCTGACGGCGAACCGTTCCCCGTAGAAGTTTCCGTCAACGAATTCGAAGCTTTCGAAGGCGCTCGTTTTATGCTCGTCATTCTAGATATCTCAGAACGCCGGGAAGTAGAGCGCATTAAGCAAGAGTTCGTCTCCATGGTCAGCCACGAGCTGCGCTCTCCGTTGACGTCGGTGCAGGGTTTTCTATCCATGCTAGCTGAGGACATCTATGGCAACCTCAACGACCAGGGCAGGAAGAGCGTTTCAATTGCTGAGCGCAACGTCACGCGACTGATCAAACTGATTAACGACCTGCTGGATATCGACAAGCTGGAAGCGGGGCGTCTGCGCATGAATTTCAAACATTCCGACATGGATCAGGTCGTGCAGCGAGCTTTCGATGCGGTGCACAACTTGGCGCAAATTGAAAAAATCAAACTGGAAAAAACCGGCGTCGCCGCACAACTGATCGCGGACCCGGACAGGCTGGTACAAGTGCTTGTAAATCTGCTGTCAAATGCCATCAAGTACTCGCCGCCCAAGAGCAAAATTACGGTCGAAACCTCAGTTAGCAGGTCACTTACTGAAGTAAAAGTAATAGACCAGGGAGCGGGCATTCCTGAAAAATTTCATCAGTCTATTTTTGAACGCTTTGAGCAGGTAAACACGCCAGAGCGGGCTCAAAAGGGCGGCAGCGGTTTAGGTCTGGCGATTTGTAAGGCGATAGTCGAACAGCACGGCGGGGAAATGGGGCTTACTTCAGAAGAGGGAAAAGGCAGCACGTTTTGGTTTAAACTACCGGAAGCTCCGCCCGGATATGACGACCTCGATGACGAGGACGATGAAGATACGGACGATATTTGATAACGATGACCACGAGAGAAAGAGCAATAACGAGAATGATGCCTGACGTCAAAGTGAAACGTCCGCTATCTTTGGCGCTTGCAGCAGCGCTTCTCCTTTGTGCGACGGTCCCCGCCAATGCTGATGATGGCTGGGTTGAAAGCAAAACAGCAAAGACGTCAGAGTCCGACGACGATACAGCTAAAACTGAAAAACCCGTCGTCGGTAGTGTCACCAAAGCGGCTTCAGCAGCGATGACACAATCGTTGCCTTCAAACGCCACCATGTTTGACCGTCTTATGAACGCCGGTCTTAAGGCGTCTGCAATCAGAGCAGACGAAGAAGCGGAGAGCAAACTTCTTGAAGCGATCAAAGAAGCGAAGAAACTATTTGCCACTCCCGATCAACTGATCACAGCGAGGCTGTCGCTGGCTGACGTATATGTGCACGAAGAAAAGTACATTTCGGCAGGCGAAGTTTATAACCAGTGCATCGATCTGGCGCGCAAACTTCACGGAACCGAAAGTCGCGAGTACGCCCACGCGCTGCATGGCGCAGCCGCTGTGGCTTTCCATCAAGGAAAAGCCGCCAAAGCCGAACCACTAATCAAAGAAGCATTGGAGATCAGGAAAAAAATTCTCGACCCACATGACCACGATCTCGGCGAGAGTTACATCTTAAAAGGCTCCGTCGCGGGGGCAAGAGGATGGACAGAGGAAGCACACGCTGACTTCCAAAAGGGACTGGAAATCCTAGAGCAAAGCCCTGGGACTCGCTCTCTCGACCTCGCCGACGCGCTGCGCGAAGCTGCGATGTTTTATCACTCGATTGGAAAACGCAGTCGCTCCCGTGATTATTTCGAGCGCAGTTACAGCATCAAAGACAAGTCAGTTAACTTCGAACAACCGCCAAAAATCCAGGGCAGTGTACGATTCAAGTGGGAAGACGGCAGCCCGAGATCCCAGGAATTCGCAGACGCGGACTTTCCACTCAAGTATATGGCGACGAACCAAGTTCGCGTCGCATGCACAATCGTCGATTGCTGGGAAATTCTTGGCGTTCTCATATGCATCACCAATATTGGAGACAAACGCGTCGATCTCGGGCTTGGCAAAGCGAATTTGACAGAGTTCGCAGAACCGCACAAACCGTTTCTCCTCATCCCTGAAAACACTTTTGACTACAGGCGACGCGAGCGGACCATGTGGGACTATACATATAATCGCCCATGGCTAGCCAATATTCAAAAGACGCGCGTCGTTCGCGGATTCGTCCCATCCAAGGGACATGACATGTTCCGCGGACCGAACATATTTGGAATCTATGGTAAGTGGGGCGGTACGCAGCGTATCTTGCCGCCGGAGAAATTCATGCTCAATCGCTCACCGGAAGAGCTTGAAGAACAGGCGCAAGCGGTCATCGAAGAAGACCTCGTTCGTTCTCGCAATCAAGGCGCGTTCGGTCTGGTTCCTGTAACTCTCGAACCGTTCGAATCGAGGACCGGACAATTGTTCTACCTGAATACTCGCAAAGAAGAAGTGATGATTACCGTGCCAATCGGCAATACGATCTTCACCTTCCCCTTCCACGCCCCCAAACGTCGCTTCCCTGGATAAGCAGGGCGCGTGCAACGCGCCCCCACATTGCGTCTCTATAGTCGCCACAACTCCGCCACACATATGCCCGGTGTCCACCACAGCAAAATCGTAAGTTATTGAGGCTCCCCCACCACTGAAGTCATTCCGGACCAGCGGAACTTCTAGTGGACACCAGCTTCTCAATGACGAGGTTTTACCAATGGTTCAGGTCAACAATTTTGAAAATCTGTCGCAACTTCGAGATCTGATGGACAGCCCGCACCAGAATTTCTCCCATCCATTTGCGGAAATGAAGTTGACTGAGATGCAAAATTTGAGCAGCGCCCCCAACACAAGCAGAGACCATCTACCTGGGTTACAGATCATTCCAGACAAAGGCGATTCGACGCCAGCAAAAACACAAACACTTGAGTCCCGAACATCAACCTTCGCGCCGTCGATGGGACAGCGAATTCCTTTTGTCACTGAAATTTCTCCGGAGTTCATAAAAAGCGTCAAGGAACAATTCAGCAGCATGCTGAAATCGATAACTGGAGAGGCCAACGATGCACCAATACTGCGCAAGCCGCTGCCAGAGGTTTCACCAGAAAAACCGCAGTTTCGTGAAAATGCAAATCAGTCTGACGCCAGAGAGCCGATGCTGAAAACTGTCATCAAGCCTAACGGAAACAATGCATACAAAGAGGTAAACACGCTGGGTGAGACAGGGGATGTTGTTTCAACAGTTGACGTTTATCTTGATCCTAAAACAGAGTCTATAACCAGAGCCACACGAATGGCTGATGGAAAGCTCTTCTCGCTGGAGACAGAAAACAAAGACAAGAGCAGAGAGGTAATTACATTCGACGAGCAAGAGAGAAAAATCTCTACTCAGCTGTTGCTTCCAAATGGCGGTTACGAAATGCGCGACGCCAATGACAAGATCGTCTTCTCAAACATTCAAACCGTAGTCGGTGAGCCAGTACAAAAGCTGCGCAAGTAAGCTAACGGCATGAGAAGAAAGAGGAATCAGACTCTTTAGCTTCCTTCACCACGTCGGTTCGTCCATTGAATGAAGTGCCAGTCGTCTACAACAGGTACCAGCTCTTTCAGCGATCTCAGCTCGCTCAAGTGCATGTCTAAATGCCACAGGGATGCCGAGCTACCTTCATCTATGTACCGCGCAATTCATGAGAATAGCCGTCTTTGTATGTTGGATATCTGAGTTCAACGGAGAGTTGCTGCAACGAATTAGCGGCATCGACACGCCTGTTGCCTCGTTGAGTATAGTGACATTGTTCCAGTGGCAAGGAATCGGGAACTGGTAAGTTCAGTCGTTCTGCGAGCCATTCGACTATTTCTCTGTGAGTTGTCGGCAGGGTGTCACCACACAGAAAAATCTGACTTCGTTTGTTCAAAAGCAGAGCTTTCATAATCATTTGCGCCAAATCATCTACATGAATGCGCGATACGAAATTCGTACCGTCGCCGGGCAAGCGATAGTTTCCACTAATAAGCCTTTGATGCAGACCGCTGCCCCGCCCGTAGATACCTGGGGCACGCAAAATCGACGCGCCAACCTTCAGCCACTTCTGCTCGGCGTCCAATCTTGCTTTTCCCTGCGGCGATTCACTATCGACCTCAGATTCCTCGGTGACGACTCCTTCTTTCTTTCCATAAACCGCTGTCGAGGAGATGTATACGATGCCATCTGCTTTCTGAGCGGCACGGCAAGCCGCAACATCAGCTTCCGAGTCGGGAGGAAATGACACCACTACATACGCGCCGTCCAGCAAATCTCCAAGGTTTTCGAAAGACTCGACCACCACCGGTTCTATTCCAAGCGCGCGAATTTCAGCAACCCGTTCTGCACTGCGTGTAGTACCATACATCGAGTATCGAAACAGATTCTTTGACTCAGGTTCTGACGTGGAAGTTGTGGTTTGCGTAAGTATGGGCGCGAACTCGTGGGACACCTGCGCCAACGCACGAGCGACTTGTCCTACGCCAAGGAAAACCAACTTCCTGTTATGGTCTGCCATCAGAGGTTAAGGTTTTTCCCAGCCCATCTCTTCTACTGCGTCATCAAAACTGACACGCATGCGCTCACAATAGTGGAGCGCGATGATTGCTTGTTCAACCTTCAAACGCTTTTGCTCAACCAATTCATGGCACTGATTTGCAGCACCAAGCAAAACCTTGTCGAGTTTGCCGGCGGCAGTGAGAATTTTTACGACATCACCGCCGTGCTTCTTCTTTACCGTTTGAGCTGTCTGCACGTCCTGCTCTGTCAGCAAGCCGGCTTTGACAAGCAAGCCAATGACCTTCGAATCCATGGAATTCTTCGCGATGGCTTTGCGCGCGCTCTTCGCATCGACCCCGTAGTGCTCGCGGATAAACGCTTCAAGAGCTTCTTCGCGAGTAAGGGCACCGGTGCGCACCACTTCTTGCAGATTGAGTGCGGCTTTAAGTACGGGCACGCTTATGAGACCAGCTTCGATTAGAACTTGCCCCAGCGGAGGCGCGGTACCCTGCACTTCGGAAGAATCAACCTTCTTGGCGGGCGTCGCAGTGAATGTGTTGGTGTCCACCTTGCCGCCACGTGTGTGCGCGCGGCGAACGGCTTCACCAGCTTGTTTCGGATTGAGAGAGCCGGCTTTGACCATGCCTTGCAACTGCAAAGCAGCTTCAAGCGTGGGCTCTGGAATAAGACCAGCTTCAACGAGGAAATGCCCGAGCAAAAAGTTCGGACGCTTTTCGATCAAGTCCTTACCACCACCACCTATGGCAGGATAGGAACCGGATGCGTATGGGTCGACGGCCGGATAATTGCCAGATGCATAAGGATTTTGCTGAGGAGGATAAGCACCGGACGCCGGTGCCTGCGGTGGTGCCGCTTGAGACGGATCTTGCGGCGGATAACCCGGCTGCTGCGGATATCCTGGCGGCATCTGTTGCGGCGGATAACCTGGTGGCATTTGCTGTGGATAACCAGGTGGATAGCCATACCCGGGTGGGTAGCCGTATCCGGGCGGCATTTGCTGCGGATAACCCGGCGGATAGCCATAGCCTGGAGGGTAACCATAACCAGGCGGATAGCCATACCCAGGCGGCAATTGCTGTGGGTAGCCGGGCGGATAGCCATAACCAGGCGGCATCTGTGGCTGCGGATAACCCGGAGGCACTTGTTGCGGATAGCCAGGCGGCATCTGCGGTTGAGGTGGTGCCTGTTGTTGCTGCGGTTGTGCGGGTTGCGGTGCAGGCTGAGACGGCTGCGGTTGTGCAGCAGGCATATTGGTGTGCGACTCTTTCATAAGAGCGCTGGATTTATCAAAAGCTGCAAAAGAATGCGGTGCTTCCACTTGTCCGTTCGGCTCCGGTTCTGCTTTGGGCGCAGCAGCAGCCACTTCAGGAGGCATGGCGACCTTCTGAATGTCCTGAGGCAGCGACAAGTGAAGGACGTCCTGCAAAAGCTCGACGTCGTCGAAAGGCGTGCTCCACACAACTCGCGAGCTAGAGCCTTCGCCTTCATAAAGTGTCCACATGGGCTCCTGAGTGCCGCCGATCTCCGAGCGAACGGTTAAACTCCATTTGCTGTTCATCGCAGCAAAGGGCAGTTCTACAGTGCAGCCCTTGTTTATGGTAGCTTCCTGAAGCAAATTCTTCAGGTCACTCATACGGGGCGGATATTTCATCGGGTCCAGGCGAACCTGGCGCTTCGGTTTGTACATCAACGAGGTCCCATTTTTAATATTCAGAATAATTGTGCCCGCCCGAAAACACCGATCAACCTATATATCTTATTTAGTAAGCAATTCCAGCTTTATCAGACTTGTGGAGCACAATTCAAACCATCAATTCTCATTTTACCGGTTAGGTACAGAAGCAACATGATATTGTCGGTTAAAGACCAAGGTCATTTTTGATTCGAGAAAACCACGTGCAATTCGGCAAAAAACTGCCACCAATACTTATCGGTCTCATTGCCGGCGCAATCGTTTTTGAGTCGGTGTTTTGGCTTACGATCTTCAAACTCAAAGAAACGGCCCGCAATGATGCAGCCGAAGCTTCGAAGTGTACAGCCATAGTCAATAAAGTCGACAGCATCTCGCGTTTGGCGCTAGATGCTGTCGGACAATGCGCGGTGCCTGCAACTGTGCAAGATCCTGCCGACATCGACAAGATTGTCGAAAAACTTAAACTCGAATTTCAAGCGCTGCGCAAACTAACACAGGACAATCAGCAGAGGGGTGCACTCGTTGATATAGGCGAAAGCACTGCTATGCAGCATGTGCGAGCAGCCATATCACTCTTCAAAGCACCACATCCAACCACCCCGCATCAAGCGCACATTGTTGATCCATTTTATGCTCAGATTCAGAATCACGAATTAGCAGTAGTTGCCGATGAGCTTAAGGAGCTAAAGAAAGTTTCTAGCTCGTTGGTAGAAAGTCTTCGGCAGAAACAAGCTCAAACTCAGCAGGATATCAACAATATCCAAATTGTTTGCATGTGTTTCAAAGCCTTTGCGCTTCTCCTTTTCGTTATCCTGTATGCGAAAAAACTGACCGATCGCCTCAACTGGATAACCGTAGTTCTTGTTCTACAACTGATTGGTTTTGCAGCACTACTGCACAATCTGCAGCAACAAAGCGACACTGAAGAGAACAAGACAATTCAAGCAGTCAAAGCAGCAAATGCTATCAAAGAGATCAGAGCATACTTCAAAGACATCAGTATCGCCATTGAGCAAAATGAGCTAACACATGGAAAAGTCAATGCGCCGGGAGTAAGAGCCGAGAACGTCATACATCCACTCTACGAAGATGCTGAGTGCGACATGATTGGGCGCTTTGTCGATAAACGCCATCTGCTTTCGTTTCATTACCAACTACTGAAAGAGCTGAAAAAAGACGACGCAGACGAACTTGCCACAATAGTTTCGTCCAATGAAGCAGCTGACCATGTCTTCAGCATGTTGGAGAATATGTATCACATCCTCCAAGCAGAAATTCCTAAAATGCAGGCGCGCCCAATCGAATTCAGCCCTTCGCGTCAGGCGGGCTGGCGTAAGGTGCAAGCTGGAATTAAGGACATTCTTTCCATCAATTTCCTTTCAATCTTAGACGAGGAGACAGGGAAAACAACAAATAGCCCGAAGCTTCAAGAACTGCTTCGTCAGCAAATCGACGCGGTGTTGATTGCAGAGTGTTTAATCATTTTTGCCTGTCTGAGTTTCATTGCCTACACGGTGCGCAGCGTTACCAAACGCGTCAATGTAATGAATGACAACGCAATTAGACTGGCAAGCAATCTTCCTCTCAATCCTCGAGTAAGTGGCAATGATGAAATATCCGATCTGGATAAGACTTTTCACGCGATGGCCGACTCGCTCAAAGAAGCCAGCCAAAAGGAGCGCGCGATCGTTCAAAACGCCAGCGACGTCATCTGCTCGATAGATGCACGCGGTCACTTCAGTGCTGTAAACCCCGCATCACTGCCTGTGTTTGGTTACACACCAGATGAGATGTTCGGCAAAATTTTTGTCGATTTCATTTTTACAGACGACAAACGCAACGTTGTTGACGCTGTGGAAAAACTTAAAAATAGTGCAGAATCAGAACCGATTGAAGCACGTATGATCAAAAAAGATGGCATGCTAATAGACACGCTTTGGTCAGCGACATGGTCACCGTCTGAGAAAGCACTGTTCTGCGTGATTCACGACATCACAGAGCGCAAAGAAGCAGAACGCATGAAGCAGGAAGTGGTGGCAATGATCACCCACGACTTGCGAACTCCACTTTCAACAATTAGAAACTTCCACGAGATGCTCGCGACTGGGCTGCTTGGTGAACTAACAGAGAAAGCCAATAAGATGCTTGCTCTTGCAGACAGGAACGCAAGTCGGATGCTTAGTCTAATCAACGACCTGTTGGACGTCGAAAAAATCAAAGCAGGAATGATGGAGTTGGAGAAAGACGATGTTTCAGCTTCCAAAGTTTTAGAACAAACGGCGCAATCACTCTCGCCACTAGCAGCGGAATCAGGCATTTCCATCGTTTGCGCTCAGCGAACCGTACGGTCGACACCATCTACACACGGTAATGTACGTTCGACGCCATGCGTCGACCTGTCCGGTTCCGAAGACGATCATTCAAGTTCCAAGAAAACTGATGATGACGACTTGATCTTCCACGTAGACGAAGACAAGATTTCTCGCGTGGTGACAAACTTAGTTTCCAACGCAATTAAGTTTTCCCCGCGCGATTCATCTATCACTCTGGGCGCAGAATCAATCAATGGAAAAGTGCTAATCAGCATTCAAGATCAAGGTCGTGGAATTCCGCAAGACAAGCTGGCGAACATATTCGACCGCTTCCAGCAGGTAACGGCTCAGGACCATTCCAAATCAGGCGGCTCTGGCTTAGGCTTGGCAATTTGCAAGGCGATTGTGGAACTGCACGGCGGTGAAATCTCAGTCGAAAGCGAAGAAGGAAAGGGAAGCACCTTCAAATTTTCAATTCCGAAGAAGTCCGGATGAGACTAGAACTTGAAAAATCTGCCGTCGCCAGGCTCGAGCGAAATCTCAAACTCGCCGTTTTGGTTAGGGGAGATAGTTTTCCACGTTGAATCGCTGCGTTGCAATTCACTAATCGCCTCAGCTCCTAACACTTTGACTCTCGCCACAGCCGACTTAGAATCGTTCCGATTGACGATCATAAATGCTTTCTCTTTCTTATCTTCTCCGAACATACCAACCACAAACTCGCCAGGCGATGTGATTTGCAACGGGCACCCGTAGGGCACTCCCAAGGCACCTGGTGGTAGCGGCGCCGTTTGAAAAATATAGAGTGAATCCATCGACATTAGCGTTGAGCTCAGCGCTTTCATCTCCTTGTTTAAGACAGCGGCAGCCTCAACTAGAGGTGTTGCGACTCCATCTTGATACATGCCTCCAAATGCTTTTGGTCCCCAGTAAAGGAAATAATTGATGGCGCGGGCACCGTACGCAAGTGATGTATACACCTGCCATCGCAGTTGCGCAGGAGTAGGCATCATCCAATCCTTCACATCCCACTGACACGCCTGAATGATATTCATAAAGGGAAGTTCAGCTTTCCTTGCGCACTCTCGCATCAAGCGCAGTTGAATGAAATAGAGACCTTCCTCAACCTTCGAGTATTTGACGAAAGTGTAGTAATCATAACTGAGCAAATCGGGCTTGAACTGCCGAATATACTCATTGATGTGATCTTTATAGACCTGCGACGGATCCTTGATTCTCTTTGGTCTGATACCAAATATAGGAAGCAAATTTACGAAACAAAAATGGTGCGGATCGCGTGCTTTTATGTGACGAACAAGTTTTGCAAGCTGCGGGAATTGAGCTTCCTGAGGCTCATCGAAGATGTAATAACCCTCGAGTGTATGATTGTCTTTGACGCGATCAATCAGCGCATTTAGTTGTTTAACATCACTAGGGCTTTCCATTGTTTTCACGTTAAACAAGGCGTGCTGAAGCAAAACCTTTACTTTGTATTTCTCAGCAAAGGGCAAGGCATCTTCTGCAATCGGCAAGAGGTTATAACCTTGATCAGCAATCGCCTTTACATATACTTCTTCCGGTGGCGGCGAACAACTGTAAGTGATGATGAGGTCCTTCTGTTTCCACCCTGTCCGGTACCTGGCATCCAGAGAACCCAACTTGTTACCAAGGAAAAGAAACGCCAAAAGAAGCGGTAGAACTGAAAAAATCAGGAGAATACTTGTTTTGGAACGCCGCAAACTAAGTCACCTATCGAAAACATCATTATATTAGGTTACGCGGTCCAAATTAGCTGTAAATGTAGAAGCAGTCTATTCTGCGAACTTCCCTTACTGCAGTGCGACGCCATCAATGCCACGAGGCCACTCTAACTCGATGAACCTCAAAATTGCTGTCGCTACTTCCGGGAAAACTTCTACTGTTTTCGCTTCTGCAAGTTCAAGCGGATTAATTGCTTGATGCCTCTGGCAGCGTAGCTCTATGCGTCCATCATCAAGCCTTTCGAGAACATAGCCCTCATGAATGGCTGTGCCAGCTTGTTCCACTGCAGTCTGAGGAAAGATACCCACGTCTTCCAAGATTCTTGTGACTACCATGGCTACATGAGCTTTGGGAATGGGTAACATACTGCAATCATCTAAGCGTTTTCGCTCTTCCACGTTCAGAGTGCCGCTCATCACCAGCTTTTGCACTAATTGCTCATAATCAGAACTCATAATTAGCGCCCTCTTTGTTTTATATCTCTAGAACTCTTGAGGCAGCGGCCGGAACCCATCTGCAAGCGCTGGAACAAAAATGCCCAGACGTGAGATATTATATTCGCTTACTCGGGCGACATTGGCTATCAATTGGAGATGCGTATGTTCAATAGAACTTTGATCGCAATTTTTTCTCTCGTCATATTTTTAACTCCCGCAGCCTTTGCAAAAGACGCTGAGTTTGATGCGTTTTGGACAAAGTTCAAAGCCGCACTCCAGAAGAACGACAAAGAAGCAATCGCTTCGATGACGCGCCTGCCCTACAACTCTTACGAAAAGCCGATGGACAAAAAGCAATTCATTGTCTATTGCAACAACATCTTTTCCAAAAAGAGGAGAGACGCATTGGTGAAACAAACACCAGTGAAAGACCAGTCGTCATATTTTGTTTTTGTCGACGACGACATTTACATCTTCGCAAAGGTGAAAGGCACATACCTCTTCACCGAAATCGGCGTCAACGATTAGTCGATCTCTTGGTTCTGGAAACTATTTGTCGCAGTTCACCGCAAAGATCTCGTTGAGTTCGGCGAAGGATGCGGCGACTCCGAAGCTGTCGAATGTGCCTTTCTCTATGATTGTTTTCGCGGAATGCATGAAAGCGCCGTAAGCCATTCGCGCTAGCGCGGAGCCAACGGAGATGCGTCGAACTCCGAGATCTGCGAGTTTCTGCACTGTAAGACCCGTGGTTGAATTGGAGATGATCACGTTGACCGGTTTCGGAACAACCGATTTCACGATTGCTTCAATTTCTTTTGGGTCGCTAACCATCGGCGCGAAAAGGCAGTCAGCACCGGCGTCCGCGTAGGCAACAAGTCTATCCAGGGTGACCTTAAAGGCATTCGGCGCACCAACCAAGTAAGCTTCGCACCGAGCAGTGAGAACCGGCTTTACGGCTCCAGCATCGATTGCACTTCGCGCCGCCTTGATTCTCTCGATTGCCAATTCGCGCTCGTACAAAGGGTTTTTCTCATCCCCTGTAGCATCTTCAATCGAAATTCCAGCAGCACCGGTCTTCACACAGAGCATCACATTTTTGCCAACCGCTTCAGGCTCGTCAGCATATCCATTTTGAAAATCGGCGTTTACTGGCAAGCTAGTCGCCGACACAATCTCACTAGTATGAGCAAGCACTTTATCCATTTCCAGCGCCTCGATGGCATCCGGCAATCCCTGGGAAAAAGCGTAGCCGGCAGAAGTGGTGGCAAGCGCTTTGAAGCCCAGGTGATGAAGTATTCTCGCAGAACCGATGTCCCACGGGTTCGGAATTACGAAGCAACCCTTTTCGTGCAGTGCATGGAATTCCTCGACCGGAGTCATTGTTGATGTAACCATTGCCCACTCCTCAACTATTAATTGACTATCCTACGGTTTCCAATGCAGAAATCAATTCATCAATTGTTTGATACCGTTCTTCCGGTTGTTTTTTCAAACAACGCTCAACAATGGCGCGAACCGCCGGCGGCACCTGAAGTTTTTCAGGAATTGGCGCAGGCTCAGCATAGATATGCGCAGCAATCGTTTCCATTGTGCGTTTCTTATCGAAAACGGGAACGCCCGTAAGCGCATGATACATCGCACAACCAACAGCATAGATGTCGGAAGCAACCGTCAACCCGTCTCCTTGCCAATACTCAGGGCTGGTGGTGAGCGGGTCGCCAGTTTGGTCACGGGTGCGCAGTGTCGCTTTGACCCAACCCAAACTCTTCACTAATTTGTCGGTCAATCCAAAATCGGAAATTTTCACAACAGGATGAGCTTTCAAATTTGAGACGTATATTTTGCTCAACTTCAGATTGCTATGAAAAACGCCCTGTGTGTGAGCGTACTTGAGAGCATTGCAAACAGGGACAAACACTTTCACAAGCTCTTGCACGGAGAGCGGTCCGTTTGTTTTGACGTATTGCTCCATTGATGGATTTTGGAAATATTCCATGACGATGAAAAGTTCATCTTTGGTGAGCCAACCCCATTCAACCACCGATGCGATTGAGGCGTGCTCCAATCGTGCCCATTGCTTGGCAGATTGGATGATGTGCGCAGTCTCGGTTTCGCGATGAACACCGGAGTGAAAAACTTTGAGCGCATATGGTCTGTCCAGGCGAATGTGCTCGACCTTGTAGACTTCAGTGAGTGAACCAGTACCAATGTAATTGCATAGCTTGTAGTGTTTTGCAGCAACCGGACCATCTTTCGGGTCTTCTCTCCTGCCGAGATAACCTCCATCAGCAGGGCAAATCAGAATCTTTTTCCCATCGTAGGTTTTATGACAGATCGGACAAATTGAGGTGTCGGTCTCACGGCAGCGTTCAAGCCATTGCGCAACATCCGAATCTTCACCGATGCTTTCCGTCTCCTCATCGATCTTTGGAGAAGTCCTTAAAATGGTTACCTTCTGCACGCCATCGCCGTTCGATTCAAAGAAAACCTGGAGAAATGCAGTGCCCTTTTTACCGAGCAGGATTAAACTGCCATTGCGCACAGGAAAGGAGATGCCCGCACGAAGCCACTCTCCGTCGACTGCAGTTCCATTGGTGCTCTTTAGGTCTTTCGCGCTGATTCCTTCCGGATGTGCAAAAAGTTCAACGTGTTGATTGGAAACAGTAATGTCTTGAATTAGAATCTGCCGGTCAGATTTACGCACCGGTGATCTGCCAATCAAAAATGATTCGCCCTTCTTCAATTCAAAATGAACTTCCGAATTCTGATCGTTTAGGGTGGGAATCTCGACGGTCATGCCAAGCAGCGTTCCTTAAGCCGTGGTGGGCAGAGATGCGGCATATCTTACAACAAACGCAAAGGCGATAAATTTATCCGCGCATTTCCATGAGATTGCCTGATTCGTAACGCCGCAGACCGACGTAGAACATGATTATGCCGGCGGCAAGGACGCCTAAGGCTCCGCCGACTGAATACAACGCATCAATCATTGACATGTTGCGCAGCGCGCTTACCGGCAGGTGACTGACGAACATTGCAGGCAGAAGGGTAAACAACAAGACTTTGACGAAGCCTTGAAAGATCGGCGATGGATAGGTACTGAAAGTGATCATCGCGATGCGCAGTTGCGTTGAAACCGACTCAGCGCTGCCCATGAAAAAAGCCAGGCTGCCCGTGAAAACACTAAAGCCGACAAACAGGACCGCAACCGAACAGATAAGAGCCATGAAAAGGCTGAAGTGAGCGAGGTCAGGTTTTACAAAAATTGCGTAGACGACGATTCCGAATAGGAAGTCGCCCCACGAACTGGCGCTGCTTTTGCCAAGTAAGAGATGTGGCAAAACGGCGCGAGGGTAGAGCAACCATGAGTCGAGTTCTCCTCTCATTATGATGCCGGGCAGCGCAAGCGCATTGCCCATAATCATATGAGCCAATCCGAAACCCGAGGCAGCAATTGCCCAGAGAGTAATCACGTCATTGACACCCCATCCCTTCACGACGGGGAATCGCGTGAAGAAGAGACACCAGAATGCAATCCAAACAAAGTCATTAATGAACATCGCCACCATCTGCGAGATGAACGCACCGCGATAGGCAAGCAGCGATTTGAAATTGATCTTGATATACGCAGACGCGAGATTCAGATAGGAGGTCAGCCAATTCATTCGTCAACCTCCATGGGAGAAAACGCGGCGCAGCGCAAGGTTATAGACGATGCGAATGACGAGAGCAAAAACGAGAATGGCGACTACTTGCTGAATGAGGACAGATAGAAACAGTTGCAAGTCCCCGGTCACAAAAGCTCGTGCTGGTCCGTACACGATTGCGGAAAACGGAAGCACGCGAAGAATCTGTTGCCAGCCCTCAGGAAAGAGCTCCAGAGGAATCAGCATGCCGCCTAGAATCATGGTCATGCGCGAGTAAATGAGTGTCAGTCCGGTGGTGTCCTCGAGCCAGAAAGCAGCCAAGCCGATCAGGAAGTAAATGGTGAAATCGAGAGCGAAAGAAAGAGGCAACAGCATTAAGAACATCGCGAAGCCTTGGAAATTTATGTCCAGCGGACCGACGAACATCAAGGCGATGATTGACCCGACGACAAAATTGAGCGCAAATGAAAGCACTCGCTCTCCAGATGTTTGCGCCAGCATGTTCAGGGGATACGACAATGGACGCACGAGTTGCATCGCCAACGCACCAGTTCGTACATCTTGATCCACGAGTGTAGCAATCGTCGGCAAGGACATGATTATGGACTCCGTGACCACCAGATACCAGAGCATCTGTTTCAAGGTCAATCCGCCAAGAGAAGTCTGGTTTGTCTCGGCGTAAGTTACTTTCCACAAGCAAAGAAATATGTACAAAACCACGAAAAGGAAAATCGTTTTGCTGCCGATCTCACCAAGATACGCGAGTCGAGAACGAATGCTTGTGAGTGCGATGTAGAAATACTTACTCATCCTCTGCGCCTGTCTCCTCGTCTTCATCTTCTTCAGTTGCCGTCGGTGGCGCTGAATAGATGTGCGCAATTACTTCTTCCAATGGTGGGTCTTCGATCGTGATGTCGACTACGGAGCCGATGCGCATGATTTCGGTCATCACCTTCTCAATCGGAATAGCCAGCGTATCGACTTCAAATCTAAAGGCGTGGCCAGATTCCTTGAGTGTTTTCACACCTTCAAGAGCAATAGACTCCGGCATGTCTGCGTATTTGACGCTAAGAACTTTCTCGCTCAAATACTGCCTGCGAACGCGAGAAACTCGGTCGTCCAAAACTACGCGACCGTGGTTGATAACGACTACGCGTTTTGCCACATGTTGAATGTCGCCGGCATCGTGGCTCGTGAGAAAAACAGTCACGCCTTTTTCCCGATTCCATTCTCGAATCAAATCACGCAACTCCTGCCGAGCAATTACATCCAATCCTATCGTCGGTTCGTCCAGGAAAATTACTTCCGGCGAATGCAGGAGACTGCATGCGACTTCAGCGCGCATACGCTGACCTAATGAGAGTTTGCGAACGGGCGTATCGAGAAACTCCGCAAGTTGGAAGCGTTCGATCAGCATGTCGCGCTGCGATAGAAAAACGTCTTTCTTGATTTCGTATATCTTTGACAAGAGTTCAAAAGTATCCCGCGGCGGCAAGTGATACCACAATTGCGAACGCTGCCCAAAGACAACGCCGATGCGCTTGGCTAAGCGGGTGCGCTCCTTCCATGGAACACAACCAAGCACAGTAGCCTGACCAGAACTGGGGTGCAAAATTCCCGTCAGCATCTTAATCGTCGTAGACTTTCCAGCGCCGACGAGTTCATTGACAGAGTAATGCCGTCAACCGCCTTTACTTCAGACTCAGTCCAGCGCAATCCGTCGCGTTTTTTCAGCACGAAATTCTTTGCGAGCTGAACGGCGCTGACAGCATTTTCCATTTGATAGGGCTACCTTCTTCGTCTACGAGTAGAGGCCGAAGATGTTTTTGTACTTTTCTTTTGAACTTGTGAGTTTCGACGCTTTTGCGATTGAGCGACTCTCGTAGGGCGTGGCGATGGCTTTGCCGCCTGCGCCGCCGGTTTATTCACGGGCTTTGTCGGAGTCGCAGGTTTCGGTTTTGTCGCTGCCGGGTGAGATTGAGAACTTACACCAAGAGGGTCTCGAACATAAGCAGGTTGTGCCGGTCTCAACAAGCCGCCCGGCGCTGGCACCGCTATTGGTGCAGAAGCGGAACTCGTCGGCGCTGGCGAGGACGTTACCGCTGGTGAAGGCGTTGATGCCGGTGCATTCGCTTGCTTCTTCTCCCAGTTGCGCAACATAGCCACGCCGTTTTCGAACTCAGCGGCGCTCGAGTAGAAATTGTGTGCGCCGTTGTCTTGATATGGGTTTCTCACGTAATACAAATATGTTGTACTCTCGGGATTGAGCGCAGCCTTCAGTGAAGACAGGCCTGGAGATCCAACCGGGCCGGGCGGCAAGCCCTTAAAAATGCGAGTGTTATAGGGTGAACGCCGGTCAATGTC